>Ga0187892_10000063_pt1 | contig 232721 bp, 230 predicted proteins | sample MA1701073metaG_FD_139345 | JGI IMG/M metagenome (GOLD analysis project Ga0187892, IMG submission 139345) | Bio-ooze microbial communities from a basaltic lava cave in the Kipuka Kanohina Cave System on the Island of Hawaii, USA - MA170107-3 metaG ... | reverse complement strand
CCCCCTCCAAACCTCCCCGTTCGCCCGGGGTGCCACACCGGTCCCCCTCCAAACCTCCCCGTTCGCCCGGGGTGCCACACCCCGCCCCCTCCAAACCTCCCCGCCCGCGTGAGGGGCGACGACCGTCGCCGCGGCAGGGCCGGCGCTCGAACGGGCGGCCTCGGCCCCCGCGCCGGGCGGCCCCGAGCAGCGCCGAGCAGCAGCTGCTCTTCGAGCTGCCGCCGCGCGCTTGACAGGCCGGGGATCGGGCGGATAATACCCCCACGGGGTATAAGGGGCCCGGGCCATGATCGACGACGCGACCAAGGACAAGACGCGGGGACGGCTCCGCCGTATCGAGGGCCAGGTGCAGGGCCTGCAGCGCATGATCGCCAACGAAGCGTACTGCGTGGACATCCTGCTGCAGATCTCCGCCGTCCAGGGAGCCCTCGAACAGGTGCAAAAGCTGCTGCTGGGCCGGCACATCGAGTCGTGCGTGGCCGACGCCTTGCGCTCGGGGTCGAGGGGCGACCGTCAGCGGAAGATCGACGAGTTGCTCGAAGTGTTCGCGCGGTTCGGGGGGAAGTGATGGCGACGCCGGAGCGGCTGACGCTTCCGGTGCGCGGCATGCACTGCGCGGCGTGCGTGGGCAAGGTCGAGGGAGCCCTCCAGGGCGTCGCGGGCGTGAGCGAGGCGTCGGTGAACCTCGCCACCGAGCGGGCCACGGTGACGTTCGATCCCGCCCGCGCCGACGCGGATTCACTCCGGCGGGCCGTGGCCGACGCCGGCTATGAGTTGGTGGATCCCGTGGCGGCATCCGCGGCCGGGGCCGACGGCGAGCGGTTGGCGCGCGAGCGCGAGCAGCGGGCGATGCGACGGCGGTTCGTCGTCGGGGCCGTGCTCTCGGCGCCCGTGCTGATCGGCGGCATGGCTGACCTCTTCCCGTGGACACCCGGGGTGCTGCGCGACCCCTGGGTGCTGCTCGCCCTGTCCACGCCTGTCCAGTTCTGGGTCGGTTGGCCCTTTCATCGGGGGTTCCTGCGCGATCTCCGCCACCGCACGGCTAGCATGTCGACGCTGGTCTCCATCGGGACGAACGCCGCCTACTTCTACAGCCTGGCTGTCACGCTCTGGCCGCGTGCGTTCGCGACGCATGGGGCCATGACGTACTACGAGACGGGCGCCGTGGTCATCACGCTGGTCGTGCTCGGCCGCTGGCTGGAGGCGCGGGCCCGCGGGCGGACCTCCGAGGCCATCCAGCGGCTGATGACCTTGGCCCCGCGCACCGCGCGCGTGCTCCGTGATGGCCACGAGCAGGACGTGCCGACGGAGGCGGTCCTGGTCGGCGACCATCTGCGCATCCGGCCGGGGGAGCGCATTCCGGTGGACGGCGTCGTCGTCGAGGGCGCTTCGGCCGTGGACGAATCGATGCTGACCGGGGAGAGCCTGCCGGTGGACAAGGCCGCTCAGACCAGGGTCTCGGCCGGCACCGTGAATCGCACGGGCAGCTTCGTGTTCCGGGCCACCGCCGTGGGCAGCGCCACGACGCTGGCCCGGATCGTCCGGCTGGTCGAGGAGGCCCAGGCCTCGCGCGCGCCGATCCAGCGCCTGGCCGATCGCGTGGCCGCCGTGTTCGTCCCCATCGTGCTCGTCATCGCCGCATTGACGTTCCTGGGCTGGCTCGTCGTCGGCCCCGAGCCGCGTGCGCTGATGGCGCTGAACGCCGCCGTCGCCGTCCTCGTCATTGCCTGCCCCTGCGCGATGGGGCTGGCCACGCCCACCGCGATCATGGTCGGCACCGGGAAGGGCGCCGAACACGGCATCCTGATCCGGAGCGCGGCGGCGCTGGAGCTGCTTCACCGCGCCAAGACCGTCGTCTTCGACAAAACGGGCACCCTGACCGTGGGCCGGCCGGAAGTCACCGACGTCGTCCCCGCCGCCGGGGTGAGCGAGGAAGAGGCGCTGGCGCTGGCCGCGGCCGCCGAGCAGGGGTCGGAGCATCCTCTCGGCGAAGCCATCGTGCGTCGGGCCAAGGAGCGCGGCGTGGCGCTGCCGCCCATCAGCGAGTTCTCCGCCGTTCCCGGCCAGGGCATCGACGCGCTGGCCGCGGACGGCCGCATCCTCCTCGGCAACCGCGTGCTGATGGACGCGCGAGGCGTCGACGTCGCGCCGCTCGCCGAGCGGGCGGCCGCGCTGCAGGGGGCCGGCAAGACCGTGGTGTACCTGGCCTTCGCCGGCCGGCTGGCGGCGCGGATCGCGGCCGCCGACGTGCTCAAGCCCGAGGCGGCCCGTGTGGTCGGTCGCCTGCGCGCCCTGGGCCTCGGCGTCGTGATGTTGACCGGCGACAACCGCCGCACGGCCGAGGCAATCGCCCGACAGGCCGGGATCGATGGCGTGCTGGCCGAGGTGCTGCCGGAGGCCAAGGCGGACGCGGTCCGGACGCTGCAGGCCGAGGGACGGCTGGTGGCCATGGTCGGCGACGGCATCAACGACGCTCCGGCCCTGGCCCAGGCTGACGTCGGCATCGCGATGGGCTCCGGCACCGACGTGGCCATCGAGGCGGCCGACGTGACGTTGATGCGGGGCGCGCTCACGGGTGTCGTAGCGGCCATCGAGCTGTCGCGCCGGACGATCCGCATCATCAAGGAAAATCTGGGGTGGGCCTTTGGCTACAACATCCTGCTCATCCCGGTGGCGGCCGGCGCCCTCTACCCGCTGGGCGGCATCCTGCTCTCTCCCATTCTGGCCGGCGCCGCCATGGCATTTTCGTCGGTGTCGGTGGTCGCCAACAGCCTCAGACTCAAGCGCTGGCGCCCGGCCAGCTGAAGGAGACACCTATGGCCGTCGATCCCGTGTGCAACATGACCGTGGAGCCTGCCAAGGCGGCGGCCCAGTCCACCCACAAGGGCCAGACGTATTACTTCTGCGCGGTCGGCTGCAAGCAGAAGTTCGATCGGGAGCCCGAGCGGTACCTGGGCCAGAAGAAGTGAGCCCGGCGCTCGCGCCCCGGGTTCTCCGCGGGCGCGACCGTTACGAACGCCGGATGGAGGGCTGGACCGACAACCTCCACGAGGACGCGCTCACCCATACCGTCGTGCTTCGCGACGATGAGCGGGCCCTGGAGCTCTGCGCCGTCGCGTTGCCCTCGCCCGCGTACGAGATCCGCGAGGCGCGCTGCCGCGTCCTGGCCGGCGCCGTCGCCCCGGCAGTGACCGAGGGTGTCGCGCGCCTGACGGGGGCCCGGATGGCGGCGGGGTTCACGCGGCGTGTAGCCGAGGCCGTCGGCGCCGGCGAGGGCGCCACGCTGCTCGTCGATGCCGCCGTCGAGATCGCGCGGCTGGCCCGGCAGACGGCCAAGCTTCCGCGCGCTCGCGCCGAGCACGCCGCCGGCGGCAACCCTCGGGCGTGCTGGCAGCTGGACACCACCGGCTGGATCGATCTCCCTGACTCCTGCTTCACGTACAGCGGAGCCGGCCTCGCCATGGTGGAGACGCGGGCCGAGACGACGCCGATGCAGCCGGACCTCTACAGCCCGCGTCCTGGTCAGCGGCGCGTCTTCGCGCGCAACAAGGTGGCTCGCCTGGAGCGGCGGGACGGCCGCCTGCATCTATTCCACGCCATGCACGACAACGTCCACGGCTTCGAGATCACCTACGAGATCGACCTGGCGACCGGGAGCATCGTGCACGCCGAGCACCTCACGCCCCGGCTGCCCTATCCGGGCGTCTGCTCCGAGCCTCAGACGAAGATCCGGGCGCTGCTGGGGGAGACGGCCGACGAAGGGTTGCGCAAGCGCATCGGCGCCCTTCTGGGCGGGCCCACCGGCTGTGCCCAGCTCTACGATCTCACCGCGGACCTGCTGAAGCTGCTCGCGGAGCGCTAGGCGGTCGCCGCCTCCAGGTGTGTATCCAGTAGCAGGTCGGGTGTGAAGTCGGAGAGGCCGACGCTGGTCGGCGCGCGCCCGGCAAAGGCTGCTCGCGGGGCGACGCCCACCAGCTCGCCGCGCTGCACGCGGATCCGCCGGCGGGCCGCCTCCTCCCGCACGCGGTCGAACGCCGCCGGGATGGGCGTGCGCCGACAGTCGAGCAGGTTCATCGAGACCTGGGTCACGCCGCGGCTGGCCAGCCGCATGCCCAGGGCCTGAACGCCGGGCAGGCCGCCGGCCGACTCGCGCACGGTTCGGGCGATGGCCTGGGCCGCGCCCAGATCGTCGCTCTCGAGCCACACGTTGAAGGCGACCAGGATCTGGCGCGCGCCCACCAGTGTCGCGCCGGCCCGGGCGTCAAAGCGCGCGGGACCATCATCGGGCGCGTCCCCGGCCGCGAGCCGCTCGGCCAGCGCGTCGTAGCCACGCCCGCGCACGTCGGGCAGCCGTCGGCGCGTCGCCCGCGTCGCGGCCTCTCCGTAGTAATAGACGGGCACGCCATGGCGATCGGCGATGCCTCGTCCCACCCGGCGGGCCAGGGCCACCACGTCGCTCATGGCCACCGCGGCGAGCGGCACGAAGGGCACGACGTCCAGCGCGCCGACGCGAGGATGGGTGCCGCGGTGGCGGCGAAGATCCACGGCCACCAGCGCCGTCTCGGCCAGGGCCAGGGCGGCGGCCTCCACCGCCGCCGGCGCGCCCAGGAATGAGAAGACGGAGCGGTGGTGATCGGGGTCGGCGTGGACGTTTATCAAGGTCACGCCGGAGGCCGCGCTGACGGCGGCGGCCATTCGATCGATCAGCGCGCGATCGCGCCCTTCGCTCACGTTGGGGATGCACTCGACGAGGGGCCCGCGCACGTCGGGTATACTACGGGGCACCGCGATGAATGTCCTGCCCGTCGGCAAGCTGCGGGCCCAGACGCTGAAATCCTTCTTCGATCGCCATCCGGTGAAAGACGAGCGCGTGGTCGTCGGCCCCCGGGTCGGCGAGGACGCCGCGGTGATCGATCTCGGCGAGCGATATCTGGTCGCCACCAGTGATCCCATCACCTTCGCGGCGGACGACGTGGCGTGGTACGCGCTCCAGGTGAACGCCAACGACGTGGCCGTGCGGGGAGCGCGCCCCCGCTGGTTCCTGGCCACGGTGCTGCTGCCCCCGGGGCGGACGACCGACGAGTCGGTGACGGCGCTCCTCGACTCGCTTGCCGCCGCCTGTGCCGAGCTGGACGTCGCGCTGGTGGGCGGCCACACCGAGATCACCCACGGCCTCGACCGCCCGATCGTGGCCGGCACCATGCTGGGCGAGGTGGCCAGAGACAAGCTGGTGACGACGAGCGGCGCTCGGCCGGGCGACGCCGTGGTGCTGACCAAGGGCGTGCCTCTGGAGGGTGCCGCGATCATCGCGCGAGAGCGGGAAGCCGAGCTGCTGGCCCGCGGCGTGCGGTCGTCGGTCATCACGCGGGCCCGTGAGTTCCTGCGTGCCCCAGGGCTCAGCGTGCTTCCCGAGGCGGAGCTCGCCTGCGAGCTGGCCGAGGTGCACGCCATGCACGATGCCACCGAAGGCGGCATCGCCACCGCGCTCTGGGAGCTGGCCGAGGCGGCCGGCGTGGGACTCCGCATCGATCGCGAGCGCATCGTGACGCTGCCCGAGGGGGCCGAGCTGTGCCGGGCCTTCGGGCTCGATCCGCTCGGCACGATTGCCTCCGGCGCCCTCCTCGTGACGCTGTCGCCGGCCGATGCCGCGATCGTCATTCACGCGCTGGCCCGCGAGGGGATCGACAGCCACTACATCGGTCAGGTCGTCCCCCGTGAGCGGGGGCTCGTCCTGGTCGAAGGCAACCGGGAGCGGCCCCTGCCCATCTTCCCCCAGGACGAGATCACCAGGCTCTTCCCCGGAACCTAGCCCGTGCCCCGGATCGGCGCCGCGTTTCGTCCCGTTGCGCTCGGCCGCGAGGGCATGGTGGCTTCCGCACACCCTCTGGCCACCCTCGCCGGCCTCGACGTCCTGAGAGCCGGGGGCACCGCCGCCGACGCCGCCGTCGCCACCAACGCCGTCCTGGCGGTGACCCAGCCCCAGGACTGCGGGCTCGGCGGCGACCTCTTCTGCCTTTACTGGGAGGCGGCCACGCGGCGCCTGCACTTTCTCAACGGCGCGGGCCGCTCCGGCTCGCGGGCGGGGCTCGACGAGTTGCGTCGCCGGAGCATGACCACCCTGCCCAGGCGGGGCCCGGCGACCGTCAGCGTTCCCGGGTGTGTGCGAGCCTGGGCGATGCTCTTCCAGCGCTTCGGCACCCGCCCGCTCGGCGAACTGCTCGCCCCGGCCATCCGGTACGCCGAGCGGGGCTTTCCTATGACCTCGATCGTGAGCCAGGCCATCGACGAGGTGGCCCCGGAGAACCCCGACCCCGAGTGGCGGCGGGTGTTCATGCCGGGGGGGCGCGCACCCGCCCTGGGGGAGCTGTTCGTGCAGACCGATCTTGCCCGCACGCTGCGCGATCTGGCCGCGCATGGTCCCGACCTCTTCTACACGGGCCGCATCGCCCGGGTCATCACGGAGCGCCTCGAGCGCGACGGCTTTCTTACGCCGGACGACCTGGCCGGGCACACCGGAGCATGGGGCGAGCCGATCGCCACGACCTACCGCGGCGTCACCATCAACCAGACTCCGCCGCCAACCCAGGGGCTGGCCGCCCTCCTCGCCTTCAACCTGCTCGAGGGCTTCCCGCTGGGACGCCGGCGCCTGCACTCGGTGGAGCACGTGCATCTCCTCATCGAGATGGTCAAGCTGGCCTACGCCGACCGCGACCGTTGGATCGGGGATCCGGCGTTCGCGACCGTCCCGGTGGCCTCGCTCCTCGACAAGGCCTACGCGGCGCGTCGGCGCCAGGAGTTCGAGTCACGAAAGGCGGGAGTCTACGCAGCCGGGCAGCCGGACGGCGACACGACGGGGTTCGTGGTCGCCGACGGGCACGGAAATCTGATCACCGTCATCCAGAGCCTGTTCAACCCTTTCGGCTCGGGCGTCGTTCCGCCGGGCACGGGCGTCGTGCTGCAGAACCGCGGCCGCCACTTCAGCACGGAGCCGGAGCACCCGAGCGTCCTGGCCCCGCGCAAGCGGCCGTTCCACACCCTCACGGCCTCCGTGGTCACCCGCGAGGGGCGGCCTCTGGTCGGCCTGGCCTCCATGGGCGGCAACGGACAGGCGATGTTCCACGTCCAGATCCTCACCAACCTGCTCGACTACGGTCTCGACATCCAGGACGCGATCGAGCGGCCTCGCTTCATCATCGGGGCGTTCCTGCCCGGAGACCCCGCCGACGCCATCCACATCGAGGAGCGCGTGGGCCGGCGCGTGCTCGCCGCGCTGGCCCGCAAGGGTCATCCGATCAAGGCGGCCCCAGCGCTCTTCTACAGGGCCGGACACGCCCACGGCATCGTGGTGCGCGACGGCACACTCATGGGCGGGGCCGATCCCCGTGGCGACGGTGTGGCGCTGGGTGTTTAGCCCGAAGAGGGTCGCGACGGGGGGGCTGGCGTGGCTGCTGCTGGCCGGCTCGGGGCACGCCGCCGAATGGGCGACGATCGTCCCGGGCCAGAGCTCGATGGAGGCGGTGCGCGCGCGCTTTGGCTCCTCCACGCGGACGCTCACCGAGAAGGTCGAGGGCTACGACGCCGCCCGGTGGGTCTACGAGGGGGCCGGGGCGCCGGCTGGCATCAAGCGGATGGTGATCGAGTTCGGTCTCGTCACGCCGGCCGGCTACCGTGCCGAGATCGTTCGATCGCTGCGTCTGGAGCCGAACCCTGGCATCTTCACGCGGGCGATGGTCCTCCATGGCTGGGGCCAGCCGACGCGCTTCACGCCCGAAGGTCAACTCCCCCCATCGCTGTTCTACGACATCGGGCTCGTGGTGACCTTCGACAAGGAGGGCGAGCAGGCGGAGTCGCTGCTCTTCATCCCTCCGCAGCCGCCGACGGCGGCGACCCCAGCCGAGCGGCGGCCCTGAGCAGGCCCCGGGCCGGCACGGCCATCCACTGCGGGCGGTGGTTGGCCTCGTACACCACCTCGTAGGCGGCCTTCTCGAGCTCGAAGACGGCCACTGCCCGTCGGAAATCGTCTTCGGACGCCGGCAGGAAGCCAGCGGCTCCCGAACCTTCGCGATAGCCGGCCAGGAACTGCCGCGATGCCTCGGCCGCCCACACGTCGGCCCACGGCTCCAGGTCCGCACTCCGCCCGGGCGCGAAGGTCGCCGCGTAGTCGATCGAGCGCAGCATCCCGGCGACGTCGCGCAGCGGCGTGTGCTTGCGGCGGCGCTCGGCCAGAGGCCGGAGCGGCTCGCCTTCGAAGTCGAGGATCACGAAGTCCCCCAGGCGGTCCCGGTAGAGCGTCTGTCCGAGGTGGAAGTCGCCGTGGTGGCGGATCTTCTGCCATCCGACGAGGGCGGCCAGCCGCGCGGCGACGCCCGGGACCTCGGCGAGGCGGGCGTCGTCGCCCAGCAGGTGCCGCGCCTGCTCGACCTGCCCGCGGACGGCAGCGGCCCAGGCGGCGACGTCGTCCGCGGTGATCGTCTCCGGAGCGAACGCCGGGTCGTCGGAACGGGAGCCGAGCGCGCGGTGGAGCGCCGCCGTCAGCTCCCCGAGGCGGCGCAGGGCCGCCAGCGATGTCCGGGCCCACGCTCGGGCCCGGTCCACGTCGGCGCCCGGGCCGCTGCCACGGGCGCGGTCGTACAGCTCGCCGACCTGCTCGAGCGTCCACCGCCAACCGTCCCGACCGCCGGCCACGAACTCCTGCAGGACGGCGAGGGTGCTCTCCCCGCCATCGGGTCCGCGGTACTCGAGCGCGCCGAGGAGCCGGGGGCTGTGGGCGAACGGCGTCCGCTCGGTGAGGAACTGGGTGATCTCGCGCTCCGGATTGATCCCGGTGGTGAGGCGGCGGAAGAATTTTAAGATATTGTGCTCGCCGAAGACGACCGAGGTGTTGCTCTGTTCGCCGGCGAGAACCCTGACCTCGGAAGGCGCCGGGGGGCGGCCGGCGAACTCGGTCGTCGTGTCGCCCTGAAGGGTGCCTCCGCCCTCGGATCGAAGCCGCACCCGCCGGGCCACGCTCTCCAGCAGGACGCGACAGAACCCGGCGTCGGCGAAGGCATCGGTCACTTCGCCCGCCGGCGGGCCGGCCAGGGGGATGGCGTAGCGGTGCAGGCCGCCGTCGTCCAGGCGGACGGACACCAGCGCAATGCCGGCGCCGGCCAGCGGGATCCAGTCGTCCCAGCCGACCGCCTCGATGCGCCTCGTCTTGGCGGCGAACCAGCGCTGGCCCCGGATCCAGGCCGCCAGCGCGTCGGGTCGCGGCCGCCTCAGCGCGCTCATGGTCAGATGGCGGTGTCCTCGATCCCGTAGCGGAGCGGGCGTCCCTCGCGGCGCTCCAGCCGGAACCAGTAGAAGCCGTGAGGGCCCAGGGACAAGAAGTAGGGCTGCTCGCCGATCGGCGGAAAGCGAGTGTCGCCCAGCAGCTCCACGGGCACCGCGCCCCGATGCCGGGCCAGGTCCAGGGTGACGGGCTGCGAGCGCTCGGAGAGGTTGGCGACGACGAGGATCGTGTCGTCGGCGTGGGTGCGGAGAAAGGCCAGCACGCTGTGGTTGAGCGGGCGCAGGAACTCGATGCTGCCCCGGCCGAATGCCCGGCAGCGCTGGCGGGCCGCGATGAGCCGCTTCATGGTGTTGAACAGCGACGACGGCGTCCTGAGCTGGGCGGCCACGTTCACGGCCTCGTAGCCGTAGACGGGATCGGTGATGACGGGCAGGTAGAGACGGTCCTCGTCGGCGGTCGAGAAGCCGGCGTTGCGGTCGCGCGACCACTGCATGGGCGTGCGCACGCCGTTGCGGTCGCCCAGATAGATGTTGTCGCCCATCCCGATCTCGTCGCCGTAATAGACGATGGGGCTGCCCGGCAGCGTCAGGAGCAGGCAGTTGAGCAGCTCGATGCGCCGGCGGTCGTTGTCCATCAACGGGGTCAGCCGCCGCCGGATGCCCAGGTTCAGCTTGGCCTGCGGGTCCTGGGCGTAGGCGTAGTACATGTAGTCCCGCTCCTCGCTCGTCACCATCTCGAGCGTGAGCTCGTCGTGGTTGCGGAGGAACAGCCCCCACTGGCAGCTCGGTGGGATGGGCGGCGTGTGGGTGAAAATGTCGAGGATGGGCAGCCGCTCCTCGCGCCGGAGGGCCATGTAGAGCCGCGGCATCAGGGGAAAGTGGAAGGCCATGTGGAACTCGTCGCCGTCGCCGAAGTACGGGCGGACGTCCTCCGGCCACTGGTTGGCCTCGGCCAGCAGCACCCGGCTGCCGCCGTAGTCGCGGTCGATGACCCTCCGGAACTCTTTGAGGATGACGTGGGTCTCGGGCAGGTTCTCGCAATTGGTGCCCTCGCGTTCGACCAGGTAGGGCACGGCGTCGCAGCGGAAGCCGTCCAGCCCGCGGTCGAGCCAGAAGCGCATGACCTCGAGCATCGCCCGGCGGACCTCGGGGTTGTCGTAGTTGAGGTCGGGCTGATGGCTGAAGAACCGGTGCCAGTAATACGCCTGGCGCGTCGGATCCCACGTCCAGTTCGACTTCTCGGTGTCGATGAAGATGATGCGGGCGTCGCGATAGCGCTGGTCGGTCGGGCTCCAGACGTAGTAATCGCCGAACGGCCCGGTGGGCTCGGCCCGCGAGGCCTGAAACCACGGGTGCTGGTCGGAGGTGTGATTCATCACCAGGTCGGCGATGACCCGCAAGCCCCGGGCGTGGGCGGCGTCCAGGAACGTCTGAAAATCCTCCACGGTGCCATAGGCTGGATGGACTCCGTAGAAGTCGGCGATGTCGTAGCCGTCGTCGCGCAGCGGCGAGGGATACATGGGCAGGATCCACAGGCAGTCGGCGCCCAGGTCCTTGACGTAGTCGAGGCTCTCGGTGAGCCCGGCGAAGTCGCCGACGCCGTCGCCGTTGGCGTCGCGGAAGGCCTTCACGTGGACTTCGTAGAAGATCGCGTCCCTGTACCAGTCCGTGCTCATGACCTCAGCATCGAATTCTACAGCCCTCCGACGAGCCTTCCTAACCCGCGACCTCCGGGTCGCGGCCACCCGTGCTTGACAGGATTCGGTCGATGCGGCAGAGTCGCTGTCACCTTCGGACCCGCCCGACTCCGGGGACTCCGACACCGTGTCGAACCTCACCTACCGTTCTCCGAAGACCGTGGTCAGGCCGAGCCCCATCCAGGGCCGGGGGCTCTTCGCGCGGGCGCCCATTGCCAGGGGCGAGATCGTCGCCATCAAGGGCGGCTACATCTTCGACGCCGCCACGCGATCTAAGGTCGAGCCCCGCCTGGGGCCGGCCGAGATCCCCGTGGCCGAGGGGTTCTTCATCGGCCCGCTGGCCGAGCCCGAGAAGGACGGCGCAATGATCTGGAGCAACCACTCGTGTGATCCCAACATCGGCGTGCAGGGACAGATCGTGTTCGTGGCCATGCGCGACATCCAGCCGGGCGCGGAGCTCACCCACGATTGGGCCACGACCGACGACGATACGTACGAGATGGAGTGCCACTGCGGAGCCGGCAGCTGCCGCGGGGTCATCACCGGCCAGGACTGGCGGCGCCGGGACCTGCAGCAGAAGTACCGGGGGTACATGAGCTGGTATCTCCAGAGGAAGATCGAGCGCGGAGTCGATGATGACCGGTGAGGAATCCGTCACCGTCGAGCGGGCGGTCCGGGTCGACGACGAGCTCGTGGCCGTGTTCCGGCGTCTGGTGCCTCAGCTCTCGACCTCGGCGATCCCGCCGACTGTCGATCAGCTCCGGGAGATGGTCGAATCGCCGTGCACGGCGGTGCTGCTGGCTCGGGATCGGGCCGCCGGGCGCGTGCTCGGCATCCTCACCCTGATCGTGTTTCGCATTCCGACCGGAGTGCGGGCCTGGATCGAGGACGTGGTGGTCGAAGCCTCGGCGCGCGGCCGGGGCGTCGGCGAAAGCCTCAGCCGCGAAGCGCTCCGGATCGCCATCGCCCGAGGAGCTCGCACCGTCGAGCTGACCTCCCGACCGTCCCGCCAGGCGGCCAACCGGCTCTATGAGCGGCTCGGATTCGTGCCGCGGGACACGAGCGTCTATCGGTTCACCGTCGAGCGGTGACCCCCCCGAAGCGCTCATCGGGGGACGTGCGCGATCTCGATCTTGAGGCGGTCAGGATCCTCGAAGAAAACCGCGTCGTAGCCGGGCGCATACTCAGGGTATGCTCGGGAGCCGCCGTAGAGCGGCACGATCCGGCGGGCCGCGAGAAATTCGTGCTGGAACGTGTCGACAGCCTGGCGATTGTCGACGCGGAAGGCCACATGGTTCATGCCGGTGTTCTTGCGGTGGAAGCCGCGGCCTCGCCGCTCCGCCGGCGTGGCGATGATCCAGAAGTCGGTGCCCCCGTTGGTCATGCCCAGGAAGTCGTGGGTCTCCAGGATGGCAATGAAGCCATACGCACCTCGCTCAGGCCACCCACGGTTCAGGCCGGCCTCGCGTCACCCGCTACGAGGTACTCGAGGTAGCCGAGGAGGTCACGCCAGAAGGGGATCGCCAGGGCCGGATCGCCGACCTTGATCTGCAGGTGGTACACGGTCGCTCGCATGGTCAGCGCCGAATGGCCTCGACACGCTCGCGCAAGCCCCCGCCAGCGTCGTTCATGGCCCACCGCTCACCGGTGCAGCGAGTAGATCGCGGCTGGTTCCACCCGCGGGTCGAGACTGATCCGGAGGCGGCGGCCCCGCAGCTCCAGCCAGGTGTCCCGCAAGCGCTCGTGCAGCTTGTAGGGTTGGCCCTCGCCGACGCCCAGCGCCTCCAGGGGGATCTCCACCGTCGCCGCGTGAGTGGCGAAGGGGTCGAGATTGACGGCCACCAACACCACGTCGCGACCGTCCGGCGTCGCCTTGCCGTAGAACAGGATGTGGGGATCATCGGCCGGGTAGAAGTTCAAGTTCGTGGAGAACTGCAGGGCGGGGTGCTCGCGGCGGAGCCGGTTCAGCGTCACCACCAGGTCGACGATGTTACCCGGCGCGTCCCAATCTCGCGCCTTCAGCTCGTACTTCTCGGAGTTGAGGTACTCCTCGGAGCCCTCGGCGTAGGGCACGTTCTCGCACAGCTCGTAGCCCGAGTAGATGCCGTAGAGCGACGACAGCGTCGCGGCCAGGACCAGCCGCAGGCGGAACGCGGCGCGCCCTCCCCGTTGCAGGATCGCATGCAGAATGTCCGGCGTGTTGGGCCAGAGGTGGCCACGGAAGTAGTCGCTGACCGGCGGCCGGGTGATCTCCGTGAAGTAGTCGATGAGCTCCTGCTTCTCGGTGCGCCAGGTGAAGTACGTGTAGGACTGGGTGAACCCGGCCTTGGCCAGGACCTTCATCATCTTGGGCCGGGTGAAGGCCTCAGAGAGGAAGATCGCCTCGGGATGGCGACCCTGGACCTCGCGGATCAGCCACTCCCAGAACTTCACCGGCTTGGTGTGCGGGTTGTCCACCCGGAACGTCGTGACGCCGTGAGCGATCCAGAACTCGACGACGCGCCGCATCTCCTCCCAGAGGGGGCGGGGATCGTCGCCGTTGAAGTTCAGGGGGTACACGTCCTGGTACTTCTTGGGCGGGTTCTCAGCGTACTTGATGGAACCGTCGGGATGGTGGAAGAACCACCCGGGATGCTCGGGGACCCAGGGGTGATCCGGCGAGCACTGAATGGCGAAGTCCAGCGCCACTTCGAGCCCGAGCTGGTGCGCCCGCTCGACGAAGCGGGCGAAGTCCTCCAGCGTGCCCAACTCCGGATGGACCGCGGTGTGGCCGCCCTCCCCGCTGCCGATGGCCCAGGGGCTTCCGGGGTCATCGGGTCCGGCCGACAGGGTGTTGTTGCGACCCTTGCGGTGCGTCCGCCCGATGGGGTGGATGGGAGGCAGATAGACGACGTCGAAGCCCAGGGCGGCAGCGCGCTCCAGCTGCATCTCCGCATCCTTGAAGGTGCCGTGGCGCCCGGGGGCACTCGAGCGCGGGAAGAACTCGTACCACGCCGCGAAGCGAGCGCGCTCGCGGTCGGAGACGATCTCGAACTCGCGCTCGGCCCGGGTCGCGGCGCGGCGGTCCCGGTAGCGGTCCATGAGGCTGGCCAGGGCCGTCTCGCGAGCGGCGGCCCCGGCCGGCGACTGGCCGCCGGCCAGGCGCCCGGCGTACGCCGCCAGCGCCGCCGCGTCGCCGGCCGCCGCGCGCCCGGCGGCTTCCCGGATGAGGGCCGCGCCTTCCCGCAGCTCGCTGGTCACGTCCTGCCCGGCGGCCACACGTTTGTCGAGATCGGCGAGCCAGGAGCGGAATGGATCGGCCAGCGCCTCGACGGTGAAGAGCCAGCGCCCGATGGTGTCGAGCGTGAAGCTGCCGGCCCACCGGTCGTTATCCACGAACCTCATGGGGCTCTCGCGCCAGGCGGCGTCGGCCGGTCCGCGAAAGCGGACGAACGCCACCAGCACGTCGTGCCCCTCCTTGAAGATGTCAGCCGACACCTCGACGACGGCGCCCACCTCGCGCTTGACCGGGAAGCGCCCGCCCTCCACGGCGGGGGCGATGTTCTCGATGACGACGGTGCGCTTGAGGTCGGACGGATCGGCGTGCACTCAGCGCCACCGCGCGACGAGATACGGCTTCTGGTGCTCGAAGGCCGCCCCGGCCGCTTCGAGCGCGGCCTCGGTGGCGGCCGCGTCCCGACCCGCCGTGGCCAGCACGAAGGCGGCGGTGCGCCCGAGGTAGAGGGGCACGAGCGAACGCAGGAGGTGCTCCCGGTGCACGACGCCGTAGCGGTGGCCGAGGGCGAAGTCGTACACCACACGGGCCCACAGGTCGTCGCGGAACCGGAAGCGCTCGAGGTCAGGCCGATCGAGGGCCAGAACCTCGTCGAGCGTGTCGGGGGCCAGGACGTGTTCCCAGATCGGTCCCAGGTCGCGCACGCCCTGCCGGAACGCGCCCACCATGCGCTCGATGTCCACGGCCAGCGGATCGGTGGCGGGCGGCGCGGGATTCCCCACCGCCGGGACCGGCTCGCTGCCCCGGACCTCGAGCCAGAGGTCCTGGTCCCGGCTCATCAGCGTGAAGACGGCGCCGAGCGTCTGAGCCACCATCGCCGGCAGGTCGCTGGTCCGGGTGCGCGACTCCACGCGCCGCCGTCCGAGCCAGGCCTCCCACAGCGAGAACCCGTCGGCGATGGCCGTACCCACGATCCACAGATCGGTGGCGTCGCGGCTCTCCCAGCGCCGGCGGGGATGGGCGAGCAGGTGCTCGACCAGGCGCGCCGAGAGCGCTTGCGAGCCTGGCAGCGGCTGGCGCAGGCGGCGGCCGTAGAGCGCGCGGATGAGCGGCGCCAGCAAGAGGTTGGTGATGGTGCCGTCGTAGCGATGGCGCGCGTAGGCCGGCAGCACGCAATCCGCCTTCTCCTCCCACACCGGGCGGCCCAGGCGGTCGACCCACTCCGCGGTCATCGTGGCCACGTCGGCCTCGAGCACCAGCAGCAGACGCGCGCCAAGGCGGTGCGCGACGTCCAGGGCCAGGTGGAGCGCGGCCGCGCGGCCGGGCACACCATGGAACGGCACCGCCGCCCGTTCGGTCATGGGGACGTCGTGACGGGCCTGAACGACCGGCAGCCCGGCCGCAGCCAGCAACTCCGGGGTGCCATCGGAGGAGCCGGCGTCGGCGTTGACGAGCGCGGCCGGCGCCCCGGCGAAGTGCTGGGCGAGCCCGCCGCGCACCGCCTCCACCACCGCCGGCACGGTAGGGGCATTGTTGTAGGTGAGCAGGCAGACGGCGATCTCGACGGGCCCGGCGCGGCTGACCTGCTCGGTGATCGTGGTGTCGGTGGGCCGGGCGGCTCCGTCCGAGGCGTCGGTCATCCGGTCAGGTGGGTCAGGAGCGCCAGATAATCGGTGAGGTGCCGCGTGAGCAGGAACGTCCGGCGGACGTGCTCGCGGCCCGCCGCGCCCATGCGCGCGATCAACTCCGGGTTGTTGAGCAGATGACGGATGCGGAACGCCGCGCCCTCCACGGAGTGGACGGTGTAGCCCGTGACGTCGGCGATGATCTGCTGGGGCAGGCCGCCGGCGAAGCCGCCCACCACGGGCTTGCCCTTCCACAGGGCCTCGGCGGCGCCGAGCCCGAATCCCTCGCGGATCGACTTCTGGAGCACGATGGTGGCGCCCCGCTGCAGCGCGTTGATCTGCAGCTGAGCGTCGGGGGGCAGCTCCAGGACCACGATGTCGGCGTCGTGGTGAGCGGCTTCCCGCAACTCGCTGAGGACGTCGAGGCTCTCTCGGTCGTCGCCGGCGGTGCCGGCCAGGACCAGCCGCACGTCGTGGTGTTTTTTGACGAGCCGGTACGCGTTCACGACGCCCAGCGGATCCTGCCCCGGCGAGAACGGGCCGACCTGGAGGAGCAGGGGCTTGTCCTGGGCCACCCGCAGGGCAGCCAGCAGCGACCCGACCTCGCGCGGCGTGAGGTCACGGTTCTTTTCGGACAGGGGATCGATGGTGGGGTAGATCACGAACTGGGGGACGGTCAGTCGCCGGGAGAACTGCGGCAGCGAGAACACGGCCCCGTCGTACTGGGCCAGGAACCGCCGGAAGAACGACCAGGCGCGCCGCTGGGCCCGCGAGCAGTCGAAGTAACAGCGCCAGAGCCAGCGGCCGTCGGTGCGGTGGGCCACGAGCGCCGCCGGCTGCACGTCGTGGACCAGCACCAGGTCGCCCTCCAGCGACAGCTTCTTGGCGTTGATCCGATTCATCTCCACCCAATGGTCGAGCGCCTCGTCGGCCAGCACCCGCTCGGCCCCCTCCAGCGCCGCCCCCAGAGCCCGAGTGGTGGCGTAGAAGGCGGGATCGCCGCCGGTGATCTCCCAGCGGGTGTCGATGTCGAGCTCGTTGAGGATCGGCACCGCCGCGTGCAGGATCTCGGAGGACCCGCCGCCGAAACGCCCGCCGCTGATGTGCAGGAAGCGGCGGCCGCGCACCCGCTCGGCCAGCTTGTGAATGATGTCGATGGTGCCGGGCGGCGCGACCTGCCGGTAGTCGTCGAGCCTGTTCATGGTAGCGGGGGCCGCGAGGCCGGCTTGGGCCGTGGGTAGCCTGAGCAAGGTGCGCATAGCTCCGTTCCCCTAGACCGATCGTTCATCTCGAGCCCGGTGTGCATGCTCTTGTCACACGACCTCACTCTCCAATGCTTCGTCGACCAGGCTGAGGAGGCGGGCGCGCACCCGCTCGAGGCTCGTCATGTAGCTGTCGATGCGCTCAATGCGCTCGGCCAGGGCCGGCATCTCCAGCGACGTGCGCAGCCACTCGGCGAAGTCTCCCGAGCGGCGGCCGAGGCGGGCCCGCGCTTCCACCATGTGGAAGTAGATGGCGCTGGCGTCGACGCCGGCCAGCCCGTCGCGGAACTCGGCCAGCGTGGTGGCCTGCGGGCCCAGCTCGACCGTCACGATGTGCGACTGCTGGAAGTGGAACGCCCCGCCGGCTTCCGCCCGCGGCACGCTGCTGAGCCGGCGCAGATGATCGTACACGATGGTGACGAGTTCCTCGCGCAGCTCCTCCAGGCCCCGGAACTCGAACGGATCTACGACGGCCAGCCGTTCGGCCAGCGCCTGGTCGCGCACCTCCACCGCCGCCCAGCGCGCGAAGTCGTTGCCATAGGCTGTGGTGAGGGGCCGGTGCCGGAGGAAGTAGCCATGGGTGTGATAGAAGACCGAGCCGGGCGGGACTTCCTCCAGGCGGTCCAGCAGTTCCCGCTCGTCCAGCGCCTGCTTGTCCAGGGCCTGGCGCAGCTCCACGCAGCCGATGAACACGAAGGGGTGAGCGGCGGTCTTCATGAGGGCTCCCGCACTAGCAGCGCCACCGGGAAGCTCGCGAAAACGCGTCCGAGCTCCAGCGCACCGTCAGCGACGATGCGCTCGCCGGTGAGCGCGTTGACGAACCGGGTCCCGATCTCCGCCGGCACGCCCACGCGCGTCGCCTCGCCCCAGGCCTCGGGACCCAGCAACGGATCCTCGATTCCCCGGCGGGCCAGCAGGCGCGGCACGATGGTCAGCGCGGCGTCGCCGTCCCCGAGGCGGGCGAAGGCGCAGACATGCTCGGCGAGCGGGCCGGTCGCCTCCAGCGGCCGGTAGTCGCCGTGGGCGAACAGGCTGGCGTGTTCGCGGCGGCAGACCAGGGCCTGGCGGATCACGAACAGCTTGACGCGGCCGTCCTCCCAATCCTTCAGGAGATCGCGGGCCAGGGCCGACCGGTCGGGGGCCCCGGCGATGTCGGCGGCCATCGTCTCCAGCATCCGCCGGCGGAGTGCCCAGTCGACGAGCCGGCGGTTGTCGGGGTCCACCAGCGAGAAATCCCACAGCTCGGTGCCCTGGTAGAGGTCGGGGACGCCGGGCGCGGTGATCTTGACGAGGGTCTGGGCCAGCCCGTTGAGCATGCCGAAGCGGGCGATTCGCTGCTGGAAGGCGGCGAAGTCCTCCAGGAAGCGCGCCGAGCGGGCCGGGTCCAGGATGGCGTCGGTGAAGCGCGTGATGGCCTCGTCGTACCGCGCGTCGGGCTCGATCCAGCTCGTGTGCGACTTGGCCTCCTTGATAGCCTTTATCATATAGGCGCGCAGTCGCTCGGCGGAAATCGGCCAGGCGCCGACGAGCGTCTGGTAGATCAGGTATTCGGTGTTCGCGCCCGGCGTCGGCCGCCCGTCCACGTCCGTGCGGTGGCGCCGATTGAGCTTCTGCCAGGCGGCCACGCGCCGTCGCCACTCGGCGGGGATCTCCGACAGCACGTTGATGCGGGCCCGGACGTCCTCGCTGCGCTTGGTGTCGTGGGTGGACGAGGCGCTGAGCCCGTGCGGATGCATCCGCCGGCGCTCGGCCATGGCGGCGTGGAACTCGGACAGTGACGTGCCGAAGCGCGAGGGGTCGCCGCCCACCTCGTTGAGCGAGACCAGGCGGTTGAACCGGTAGAGCACGGTGTCTTCGAACCCCTTGGCCATCACGGGCGCGCAGATCTGCTGGAAGCGCAGCACGAACTCCAGCCGCTCGCGGCGGCCAGCCTCGTCGGCCCAGGGCGGGTGCTTCAGGGTGAGGATGTCCTGGATCCAGTCGTAGATCACGGCGCTGGTGGTGGGGGTCCGGCGCTTGGCCTGCCCGACGGCGCGGGCGATGTACTCGCGGTCGGCGTCGCTGGGCCCGCGTTCGTCCTCGCCCACGTAGGTCCGGTAGATGGGGAAGTTGGCGATCACCTCGCGCAGCGCGCGGGTCAGGCTCAGCAGCGTGAAGTCCCGGGACGAGCGGTGCTTCTCGGAGATGCCGTTGAGGCGGTGCCCCAGCATGTTCATTTCGGAGGCCATCGAAGTCAGCATGATGAGCTGCTTGGATTCGTAGACCACCTCGGCGAAGGGCGGGCGCTCCTTGATGAGTCGCGCGTAGAGCTGCTCCATAGCCCGGGCCTGGCTGCGATCGACGAAGATTCCGTTCACAAGGTTGATGAACTCGTAGCCGGTGGTGCCCTCCACCGGCCAGGCCGCCGGCAGCCGCTCGCCCGGAGCCAGGATCTTCTCGGCGTAGACGACGATCGGCCGGCCGCTGCCCTCGCGCAGGCGCCGGAAATATTCGGTGGGGGCGGAGAGGCCGTCGGGATGATCCACGCGGAGCGCGGTCACCGGGGCCTCGGCCACCAGCCGAAAGAGCAGGCGATGGCTGGCCGCGAAGACCGCGGGGTCCTCGACACGGAGGGCGGCCAACTCGTTGATGTCGAAGAAGCGCCGGTAGTTGATCTCCTCGCCGGCCACCCGCCAGTAGGCGAGCCGATACGCCTGCTCGCTGAGCAGCTCGTCCAGCGGGTCGAAGGACCGGGGATCCCCCGGCGTGCCGTTGAACAGGCGCACGTTGTCCTCGACGAAGGCCCGCACCTCGGAGAACGTCGCCAGGAGCGCCGCCAAACGCTCGAACCCTCGTTCGTACTCCTGCCGCGAGAGAGCCAGACGTTCGGGATCGCGCTCGCTCCGCGGCGGCAGGGTCACGAACCACGCCGTCAGACTCTTCAGCTCGACCAGGCCGGGATGCTCGCGGCCCAGCTTCGCCTGCAGATCGTCGATCCGGTGGCCGAGGACACGGCCGTAGGTGCGGGGATCGATGGGCAGCACGGCGTCGTGGGAGCGGACGCGGAGCCGGCCGTCGGTCAGCGCGAGCCGGAGCTGGCCGGACTCCAGCGCCATACCGTACTGGTCCCCCAGGATGGGCAGGAGCACCTTGCCGGCGAGCTCGGGTTTGATCGGCGTCCAGTCGATGTCGAAGTATGCGGCGTACGGCGAGGCCGGCCCGTGCTCCAGCACGTCGGACCACCAGGCGTTCCGGTTGCGGGCGATCCCCATGTGGTTAGGCACCACGTCGATGACCAGGCCCAGGCCGTAGCCGCGAAGCGCCTCGGCGAAGCGCCAGAACGCCGGCTCGCCACCCAGCTCTCCGCGGAGGCGATCGGGATCGGACACGTCGTAGCCGTGAGAGTGGTCGGACGCCGTCTCGAAGAAGGGCGACGTGTAGCAGTCCGAGATACCGAGAGCGGCCAGATAGGGCACGAGCCGGGCGGCGTCGTCGAACGTCAGCTCGGGGCCGAGCTGCAAGCGGTACGTCGCCCGCGGCGGCGGGCCGGGCGCGGCGCCGGCGCTCACGTCGGTCTCTCGTCGGCGAGATCGAACCCCAACGCGTCGGCCAGCGCCCGCAGCGCCGGCCGCGCTGCGGCATGCTCCTGCGAGAGCGCGAAGAACCGGTTCTGGGTGCGCCAGAGGCCGAAGCGTACGCCCAGACGCCGGACTCCCGTCACCAGGGCCTCGGCGGCGGCCGCGCGGTCCGGCGTCGGCCGCTCGGCCAGGGCGTCGAGAGCCCGGCCGACGGCGCGGGCCATGATGGCCCGCCCGGCGTTGAGGTCGAGCGTGAGACCGAGCGCCCGCGCCTCGTCGGCCAGTTCGTAGGCTCGATCGGGGATGACCAGCGTCTCCGCGGCGCGTTCGAGCTCGGCGACGATCTCGCCTTCCAGGACGTGCCGGGCGGTGATGCGCAGCACCTCGGGGATCGGCGCCTCGGCCTGACGGAGGTAGCGGACCAGACGCCGGCTCTCCTCCCAGATATGGTGGTAGGTCTCCTCATGCTTGTCGAGCACGACCTGAATGACCCGGGCCAGCACCCGCCGCCGCTCCTCGATGAAGAGGTGGGGCAGGCCGAAGAGGTCCCGCGGGAAGTACTCGTCGAGCCCGCGCACCATGTCGGCCATGCTGCGCTGGCCGTAGCGCCGCAGGAGGTCGGCCTTCATGGCGTCGTAGCTCTCCGGCCCCTCGTCGCTGCGGATGCCGCAGGAAAAATCGTGGCCGCCGAAGTGCAGCATCGCGTACATGAGGTCGCGGCCCTCGGCGGTGATCTCGGAACCGACACGCACGCGGCCCACCCGCAGCGTGGTGCCGGCGTAGGACTCGCGGGTGTCGTCCAGCCGCTGCACGCGCCAGGCGTAGACCGCGCAGTCGTCGGGATGGTCGTCGAACAGGCCACTGATGGCGTAGTGGGCGACGACGCGGCGCAGGTCGACCACGGCCGGGCGTACCTGGCGGCGGTAGACGGTCCCGCCGTCGCGGAACTCGGGGACGTTGCTGGGGGCCGCCTCCAGGCGCCGGACGAACTCGGCCTCGAGCTGGCCGCCGCCCAGGTCCCGGAAGTACTGGATGGCCATGGCGGCATACTTGAGAATCTGCACCGGCTCGATGGCCGAGATCTCGTCGAAGAACCAGCCGCACGAGGTGTACATGAGCAGGCGGTTGCGCTGCATCTCGAGCAGGCGCCGAGCTTCGACCTGGGCGGCGCCATCCAGCGGCGCCCGCTGGTGCCGCCCGAGCCAGGCGGTCAGGTGCTGGGCACTGCGGTCGAGGATCACGTTGACATAAGCGTCGCGAGCCTCCCACGGGTCCTTGAAGGGGGCGGAGGCCCGCGCCTCATAGAAGATGTCGATCTGATCCCGCAGCCAGTCGAGCGCGTCGCGCAGGGGCTCACGCCAGCGCTGGTGCCAGTCACCGCGCGTGCGGCAGCCGCAGTCGGCGCGCCAGCGCTCGACGCCGTGGACGCAGCTCCACGAGGTGGCCTCGTGGACCTCGGCCTCCCAGGCCGGCGGCTGCTCGGCCAGGAAGGCGCCGTAGTTGGTGAGGACGGCAAAGCCCTCGGCCTCCACCTGGCGGAGCGTGGCGGCCAGGGCCATGTCCCCGAACTTCTTGTGGTGACCGTACGACTCCCCATCCGTCGCGCAGTGAACGAGCTGCGGCCCTTCGCGGCCCTCGGCGAAGCCGGCCTTGAGCCGGGCCACCAGGTGCTCGCCCCGATCGAGCGCGTCCTCGAAGGCGATGGCTCGGGAGATCGGGCCGTCGTAGAAGAAGAGCGCGAGGCTGAGACCGCGCGGGCCCCGCCAGAGGTAGGCGCGGCTCGGATCCACCCGGCCGCCGACCTCCTGCCAGGCTTCGTCGCCGATCTTGCGCACGCGCCGGGCCTGGTGGGGGGCCAGGAGGGTGAACCTCAGACCGGCCTCGGCCAGCACCTCGAGCGTTTCGTTGTCCACGGCCGTTTCGGGCAGCCACATGCCCTCGGCGTCGCGCCCGAAGCGCCGCCGGAAGTCGGCGAGGCCCCAGCGCACCTGGGTGACTTTGTCGCGCCGCGTGCTGAGCGGCATGATCATGTGGTTGTAGACCTGGGCGATGGCGTTGCCGTGGCCGCCCCGCGCCGCCCCGCTCGCCCGATCGGCCTCGAGGATCTTGCGATAGACGTCGGGAGCGTGACGCTCCAGCCAGGTCATGAGCGTGGGGCCCACGTTGAACGAGATCCGCTCGAAGTTGTTGACGATGTCGATGACGCGGTTGCCGCTGCTCACGCGGCGGGCGGCGGTGTTGGGCGCGTAGCATTCGGCGGTCACCCGCTCGTTCCAGTCGTGATAGGGCGCCGCCGAGTCCTGCACCTCGACGGCCTCCAGCCAGGGGTTCTCGCGGGGCGGCTGGTAGAAGTGGCCGTGAATGGCGACGAAGCGGGCTGGGGTCATGCCTCGTCCAGCGACCGGAGAAACTCCCGCCGGCCGCCGCGGGGCAGCACCACCAGGCCCGACGGATCGACATGCCAGTGGCGACGGTCGCTGGCCGGGTCCAGTCCGATCTCGGCGTCGGCCGGGATGATGTTGAAGCGGTCCACGATCGCGCGCCGGAGCCGCGCGCCCTTGCCGACCGTGGTGTGGTCCATCACGATCGAGTCCTCGATGACCGCCCCCTCGTTCACCCAGACGCTGCGGCCGAGGATGGAGTGGCGGATGGTCGCCCGTTTGATGAGCGAGCCTTCGGCGATCTGGGCGTTGTCCACCTCGCCGCCGATGAAGCGGGCCGGCGGGCCCGGGAACTGACCGGTGCGGATGGGCCACTCGCCGTTGTCGAGGTCGAAGCGCGGCGCCTCCCCCAGGAGGTCCATGTGAGCCTGCCAGTACGTTTCCAGGCTGCCGACGTCCCGCCAGTACCCGGGCTCCTCGTAGGGCTTCACGCCGGGAACCTCGTTGAGCTGGAAGTCGTAGGCGAAGACCCGGTGGGTCGGCACCAACTCGGGGATGATCGAGCGGCCGAAGTCGTGGTCCGTACTGCGCCGGGCATCGTCGAGCAGCGCGTCGACCAGGACGCCCCGACTGAACAGGTAGTTGCCCATGGAAGCCAGGGCGCGGGCGGGATCGTCGGGCATGGCGGGCGGGCGCTCGGGCTTCTCCTGAAACTCGGTGACGTGACCGTGGCGATCGACGCCGAGGATGCCGAACTGCGAGGCCTCGCCGAGCGGCACCGGGCGCGCCGCCACGGTGACGTCGGCGCCGGCCTCGCGGTGGAAGGCCACCATCTGGTTGATGTCCATGCGGTAGATGTGGTCGGAGCCGAAGATGGCCACGACGTCGGCGCCGAAGTCATCGACGAGGTTCAGGTTCTGCAGCACGGCGTCGGCCGTGCCCCGGTACCAGGCCGGCCCCGTGCGCATCTGCGGTGGCACCACCGTCACGAAGTAGTCGGGAACGATGCCGGTGGTGCGCCAGGCCAGGCGGACGTGCTCGATGAGCGACTGCGACTTGTACTGCACGAGGATATAGAGGGAGAGCAGGTCCGAATTCACGAAGTTGGACAGCACGAAGTCGACGATACGATGACGGCCCCCGAAGGGCACGGCCGGCTTCGAACGGTCGCGGGTGAGGGGATGGAGGCGCTCGCCCTTGCCGCCGGCCATGACCATGGTGAGGACGCGGGGCCGGCGCGGCATCGCTCAGCGTCCGGCCGGCGCGCCGAGCCCCCAGGCCGGATCGAGGTCGGGGAAGCAGAAGTCCTGGCGCTCGAGGCGCCGCAGCATGCCGGCCGCCTCCGCGGTCAGCGGGTGACCGTCGGCCAGCCCGCGGGCCAGCTCGGCCAGCCCCTTGAACTCGGCGTAGTGCTCGGCCACGCGGCGCTCGGCATAATCGCGAGCCGCCCACGTGGTGATGAGAAACTGCCAGTCGGAGGCCTCCAACAGGAGCAACTCGCGGGTGGCCTGGGCCAGGACACGGCGGAAGTTCTTGTCGCCGCCGTTCAAGCGCTGGAGCAGCTGGGTCCATTCGGCCTCGGCGCTGTACACACGGTCCCAGGTCCACTCGGTGTCGGGGTTGAGCCAGACGCGGTGATCGCCGCCCTCGCCCCATGAGCCCTCGGGCAGCGACACCGTGCCCCCCGGCCCCACCTCCTGCAGCGCCTCGCTCAGCGTCACCGGCCGCACGCCGGCCTTGGCGAAGCCGCGGGCCACCTCGGCCAGCCACGTCGGCCCCTCGAACCACCAGTGCCCGAACAGCTCGGCGTCGTACGGGGCACAGATCAGCGCCGGGCCGGCAGCGGCGGCGCCGGCCGCCGTGTCGCGCGCCAGCTCCACGAAGTGCCGGGCCTGGGCCTGCACCGTGTGCAGCGCGGCTTGGGGATCGTAGGGCGCCTTGGTTCCCAGGTCGCCGCTGGCATCGGTGATACGCCAGAAGCGCAAGCCCCCCGGCCAGTGCTTCTTGTGGAACTCGAGGTAGGTGAAGTCGCCCGGGTACCCGTGCTCGCGGCTCCACACTTGCAGCGTCGTCCGCGGATCGCGGAAGAACGCGACGGCCTGGCCGGTGCCCCCGCGCGAGACCACCCGCCACGGCCGGTACGGCGAGCGCCGGGCGGCGCGCGGTGTTTCGGCCGGAGCCTCGGTCGTCTCGCCCTGGAGCGGAAAGTAGTCGCGGTAGAGAAAGATCGGGGCCGACGCCGAGATGAGGTGGGAGTCGGCCACGAAGTACTCGAGGCTGTGGGCGGCCAGCAGCTCTTCGAGCCCCGGCCGCAAGCGGCGGCTCTTGCCCTGCTCGCGTCCCGTGGGCGGCGTCCACTCGTAGCGCGGCCGGTAGGCGCACTCGGGCAGCCAGATGCCGCGCGGCGCGCGGCCGAAGTGACGGCGATGGGTCTCCACCGCGGCGCGGAGTTGAAGGTGAATCGACTCATCGCGCGAGAGCAGCGGCAGATAGCCGTGGGTAGCGGCGCAGGTCATCACCTCGAGATGGCCCTGGCGCTCGAGGTCGGCGAAGGTGCCGGGGATGTCGCCGCCGATGCGCCGGTGGAGCTCCCACATCCGCTCGTAGAAGGCCTCCCAGAAGTGGCTGAGCTTCACCAGGTCGTGACGGCCCTCGCGCCCGAAGTGCTCGCGGCTCTCGGCGCAGGCGCGACGCACGTTGTCGTGGTAGAACCCGAGCTCCTGCTGGAACTCCGGCGACGCGAGCTGCTCGACGAGGATGGGCGAGAGATTGATGGACCACCTGGGTGAGATGCCCTCGGCCACCAGACGGTGCGCCGTCTCCAGCAGAGGCAGGTAGCACTCGAAGGCCGCCTCGCAGAGCCAGTCGCTGCCGTGAGGCCAGCGACCGTGGTTGACCACCATCGGAAGATGGGTATGGAGGACCAGGGCAAACGGGTAAGTCATCGGCGCGCACCCTTCGTCATGCCTCGCGCCCTGACCGAGGACGCGAGTGCCCCCATTGGACCGTATGAACGCACTTGGCGCAAGCCTTCACGACGACAACACCACCTTTCGGGTGTGGGCGCCCCGCTGCCGGTCGGTGGAGGTTGTCGTCGAGGGCCGGCTGGGAGCGCCGCTGACCCGGGGCGAGGACGACGTCTTCACCCTGACCTTCCCCCGGTTGAGCGCGGGCACCCGCTACCAGTATCGGCTCGACCGCGAGCGCTACCGTCCCGACCCTGTTTCCCGGTGGCAGCCGGACGGCGTCCATGGCCCCTCGGTGGTGGTCGACCCCGGGGCGTTTCCGTGGACAGACACCGGCTTCCGCGGCCACCGGCTGGCCGATCTCGTCTTCTACGAGATCCACGTGGGCACCTACACGACGGCCGGCACCTTCGAGGCGGTGATCCCTCATCTGGACGCCCTGGCCACCCTGGGGGTGACCGCGGTCGAGCTGATGCCGGTGGCCGAGTTCCCGGGCTCGCGGAACTGGGGGTACGACGGTGTGCATCTTTATGCACCCCAGTCCACCTACGGAGGGCCCCGGGGTCTGCGCCGGCTCGTGGACAGCTGCCACGCCCGGGGACTCAGCGTGGTCCTCGACGTCGTCTACAACCACCTCGGCCCCGAGGGCAACTATCTCTCCGAGTTCGGCCCCTACTTCACCGATCGTTACAAGACGCCCTGGGGGTCGGCGGTGAACTTCGACGGTCCCGATGCCGCCGGCGTGCGCCGGCATTTTGTCGAGAACGCCCGTTTCTGGATCCGCGAGTTCCACATCGACGGGCTCCGGCTGGACGCCATCCACTCGATATTCGACGCGAGCCCGGTCCACGTCCTCACCGAGTTGGCGGAGGCGGCGCACGCCGAGGGGGCCCGGCTGGGCCGGCCGGTGCACGTCATGGCCGAGTCGCACGACAACGACCGGAAGATCGTCCTGCCTCGCTCGGCCGGGGGGCTGGGGCTCGACGCGGTCTGGTCGGATGACTTCCACCACGCCCTGCACGTGGCGCTCACCGGCGAGCGAGGCGGCTACTATGTCGACTTCGGCAAGGTCGGGCACCTGGTCCAGGCCATGGCCGAGGGGTTCGCGTTCCAGGGCCAGCATTCGGAGTACTTCGGGGGACTGCGGGGCACGCCCTCGGCCGACCTCGAGGGTGAGCACTTCGTCGTCTGCCTGCAGAACCACGACCAGGTGGGCAACCGAGCCGAAGGCGACCGGCTCGGCCGGCGGTTGCCGTTCTCGGCCTGCAAGCTGGCGGCCGCTCTCATGTTCGTGGCGCCGGCCCTGCCGCTGCTCTTCATGGGCGAAGAGTACGGGGAGACCGCCCCGTTCCAGTTCTTCACCTCGTTCCTCGACCCCGCGCTGGCGGCGGCGGTCCGGCGCGGTCGGGCCGCCGAGTTCAGCCGCTTCGCCTGGCCGGGCACCGTGCCGGACCCCGGGGATCCCGCCACCTTCGTCAGGTCGCGGCTGAACCACGCGCTGGCCGGCGCGCCGCGGCACCGCGAGCTTCGCGAGTACTACCGGACCTGGCTGGCGCTCCGGCGCAGCCATCCGGCGCTGGGCGCGCTGGGCAAGCCCCTGACGCGCGTGATTCTGGATCAGGGCGACGCCGTCCTCGGGGTGACGCGGGCGGCGCCGTCGGGTGAGACCGTGCACCTCGTCGCCAACCTCACCCGGGAACCACGCCCGTGGACGACCCCGCCGGCGCCGCGGGTGCTGCTCGACAGCGAGGATCCGCAGTTCGGCGGCGACGGGCGGGCCTCGCGCGCGCTCTCGCCGCTCGCGCCCTTTCGGGCCGTGCTGTACGAGTCGGGAGGGTGACCCCGGCGTCGCGGTGTCCCGGAGTCGTCAGTCGCGCTCGAGCTGTTTCGTCGCGGGACACGCCGTTCCGTTGTGGAAATGACCGGGGCGATCTCTGGCCCACGCCGAACGCCTGGGCCGAGTCACCGCCGCCCAGCGCGCCGATGCGGCCCGCGCGTCCGATCACGAAGATGCGCCAGAGTCCCGATCACCGGTGGAAGCCGGGCTTGACGGGCTCGGCCGACGGCGGTACACGTAGCCCATGGAGGGTACGCCACCCGACGATGGAGGCGCCGCCGGGAGCGTGCTAGCCGCTTCCGGCGGTGGGCCGAACCTTCCTGAGGCCCCGACTTTTGCCGGGGCGCATCGCCAGAACAGGGGGAGTAGCAGGCGTCCGACGCCCACTCCCCCTTGGCGTGTCTGAGGTCACCGGCACCCACTCGATTTCCCGGCCACCGAAATAGTCGATGACACGATCGACGCGACGTGCCGAGTCGGCCTTGTAGAAGGCCAGCAGGACACCGATCCTGCCACCCCCGGGTTCCAAGTTTGTGGCCGGTTCTCTCACCGTGCGCCTCCGTCAAGTCCTTCGGCCAGACGTCGGCCGAGGGTGGCACTTCGTGCCGTCTCGGTGACGATGAAGCCGCCGACCACCGAGTGGCCCCGCTGCGGCCAGCTCGTCGCGCCCACTGTCAAGACTCGGTCACCGCCACGCACCACGGGGTCGAGCGACTCCCCGGCCGCCCGCCCGGTGGGAAGCGACACGAGCACCGTCGTGGCAGCCGCGGTGAGGATGCCGACAACTCCGAGCACGCGCAGGAGCGCGTGGCGGCAGCAGCGGACTCCGCCTCTCGGCCAATCCGAGTGGGCGGCGCCCCGAAGCGCCTCGAGCCGATCGCTGACCGCGTGCTCCAGCAGGACGTACTCCGTGAAGTTCATCCAGCTCATGATTCGCGGATCGCCTCCTGTCTCGTCACGAGACGTGCAAGGCTCAGACCAGCGTTCGGTTGTGCAGCCCTCGGACTGTTAATCAGAGGCTCGAACCACGACGAGCGTTTCATGGCGGAGCGCCCGTTCCATCATGGAACGACTTTCCCGGGGGGCGCGTCGTCGGCCGCAATCCTTCCCTGAACATCGCCGGAGACTCCGGCGTTCGACAGCAGCGCGCCGGCGAAGGCAACCGCCGAAGCGCTCCTCCGCTCGGCGACGGCCCACGCGGTGGTGATGAGGACGCTCAGGACAACGAGTTCGCCTTCGTTGGGTTCAACCGGGATTGACGCCTCCGTTGTCGCTCACGACCCGCCCGCCGCCATTCCCGTTGCCTTTCCTGTCGCCTGCTCGCGTCCCCAGCCGCCGCCGAGCGCCCGGTAGAGCTGCGCCACGGCCACGAGCTGGGCGAGCAGTGTCCGGCTCTCCCTAACCTCCGCGGCCAGCAGCGTCCGCTGGGCGTCGAGGACGTCGAGGTAGTTCGTGAGCCCGCTCGTGTAGCGCTGTTCGGCGATGCTCAGCGCCTCTCGAGAGGCCCCCAGCTCGATCCGCGCCACGTCGCTCAGGCGCACGATCGCCCCACCGCGGTCAGCGACGATCAGGTCCTTGAACTCGTCGGCGGAACGCAGGTCGGTGTTCACGAGCAGGTTGACCTGCACGAGATTGCCCTTGGTCTGGCCGACGGCGGCCAGGTAGTTGTTGCGCCGCAGGGCGGCGTGCACGTCGGCGGGCGAGAGGTTGAGCGCGGCGAGGCGATCAGGGTCGATCCAGACCCGCATGGCGACCTGGCGGCCGCCCTCGATGGTCACGCGTTGGACGCCTGCCAGCGTCGAGAGTTGCGGCTGCAGCGTGCGCAGCAGCCAATCGGTGATGGCCGGCACGCTTCGCTCGGTGGAGGTGAAACTGAGGTAGAACGACGCGTACGGCCGATCGGCGCGCTGCACCTCGACCACCGGCGGCTCGGCTTCCGCCGGCAGCTCCGAGCGGACCTGCTGCAGGCGCGCGGTGACCTCGGCCAGCGCCGCCGTGCTGCTGTGGTTCAGCTTCAGGCGCACCGTGACGGTGCTGAGGCCGGCGCGGCTGGTCGACTCGATGTAGTCCACGCCACGATTGCCGACACGACGCGCTCGATCGGCGTGGTCAGGAAGCCGCGAATGGTCTCGGCGCTGGCCCCGTAGTAGGCCGTCGTGATCACCACGGACGAGCTCTCGATCTGTGGATACTGCTGCACCGGCAGGGTCGTCAGCGCGCGCCAACCCACGAGCAGGATCACGAGGTTGACGACCACCGCCAGCACGGGGTGCTTGATGAAGACGTCGGTAAACGAGCGCATGTGAATGTTCTGGTCGCGGCGTCGCGGTTGCCCTTCAGCGTCCATTGATCACCTGGCCCCGCCTGCGCCCGGGTCGCTCGAGATCGCGACGAGCACCGCGTCGCGCAGCTTGAAGGACCCCGACGCGGCCACCCGCTCGCCGGCGGAGAGCCCCGCGAGAATCACGATCTCGTCGCCGAGCATCGCGCCGGTCTCGACCTGCCGCAGGTGCGCGCGGGTCTTGCCGTCCTTGTCCGGCGCGATCACGAACACGTGGTCGCCGCCCGGTCCCTTGCGCAGCGCGCTCACGGGGACGGCGACGGCCGCGCGCGGCGCCCCCACGGGAACCCGGACGCGCACCGAGGCGCCCGGTGCCGGCGCGCTGGCGGCGCGCTCGATCCGCGCGCGCACCATGGCGTTTCGGGTCGTGGGGTCGATGCGCGCGTCGAGCGCGACGATCCGGGCCGCGGTCGCCGACGAGTCGCTGGTGGCGAAGACCTCGACGCTGTGGCCGATGCGAAGGCCCGCGGCGACCCGCTGCGCGACCGTGAAGTCCACGTGCGCCGCGTCGTCGACGCCTTGCAGCGTCGTGAGCTGGGTGCCCTCGTTCAGGTACTGGCCAGGGTGCACGTCGGCCAGGCCCACGCGCGCGCGGAACGGCGCGCGGATCGTCTTGCGGGCGATGATCGCCCTGGTGCGCGCGATCTGCGCCAGCGCGACGTCGCGCTCCGCGCGCGCGCGATCCACCTCCATCTCAGACACGGCACGGTTCTGGCGCGCGCGGTGCATGCGGTCGAGCGTCGTCTCCGCGAGAGCGGCCTGCGCCTGCTGCGCCTTTAGCTCGGCCTCCTCGACGGAGATGTCCAGCGCAACGAGCACCGTGCCCGCGTCGACGACTCGCCCGGGCGTGAGCAGGACCTGGCGCACGGTGCCGGGGAGCTCGTTGCGCAGGGTGATCGAGCGCAGCGCCAGGACCGTCCCGATCGACGTCGTCGTCTGGCGGTGCTCGAGTGCCTTTGCGACGGCGACCGTCACCGATTCCATCGGCTCGGGTTGGTTCGCCGCAACGGCGCCGGCTTCCTGCATCGACGCGTACTTCCACGCGGCGAGGCCACCCCCGGTTCCGACGACCGTCGCGAACAGCAGCAAGGATCCGATCCAACCACGCCGACTCATGAGCGATGTGCTCTTACGCGTTTGGCGGCGGGGACCTTGGCCTTGGGCGCCGAGCGAGCCGGCTTCGAGCGCGCGAGCAGGTCCTCCAGCGCGATCCGCACCCGAACCGCCAGCTCTTGATTCACCGGGGCCAGCCCCAGCACCCAGTCGAGCCTCAGCCCGTCGATCGCCACGGCGACGTCATCGACAGTGCTCATCCCGTTCCCCCTGGCCGGATGCGGACCAGGTCCTTGCCCGTAGCAACAATCAGCTCTGACATGATTGCACTCCTTCTGCTATTTACCGTTCCTACCACGACATCCGCTGCCGCGAGTTGAAGAAGCCACCGGTCGGGCCGTCCTCGGGAAGCGTCGCGAGCCACACAGGCGTGTCTGCGCCCTCCTCGACGGAGTGGCTCGCATTGGCGCCGCCCATGTCCGTGCGTACCCAACCCGGGTCGGCGGAGTTGACCTTGATACGAGTCCCCTTCAACTCGTTGGCCAATGCCACCGTGAATGCATTCAGCGCCGTCTTCGAGGCGTTGTAGCCGAGCGGGTTCAGTCCGTAGAACTCGTAGCCGGGGTCGCTCATCCCGGTCAGCGACCCCATGCCGCTGGAGACGTTGACGACGCGGCCGGCCGGGCTCTTCCGCAGCAGGGGGAGGAGAGCCTGCGTCACTGCGATGACGCCGAAGAAGTTCGTCTCGAACACCTCCCGGACCATCGCCAGCGGCGTCGCGCTGGTGGGAAGGTCCCAGCCGCTGGCGACCCCTGCGTTGTTGACCAGGATGTCCAGCCGTCCGAACTGTCGTTCGATGAGCGCGGGCAGCGGCGCGATCGTGGCGACGTCGGTCACGTCGAGGCTCACGTGGTAGGCGTCGATCCCTGGTGATCGCAGCCCCCCGGCGGCTTCGCGGCCCCTGCCTTCGTCGCGCGCGCCGATGAGGACGGTGACGCCCTGCCGGCCCAGTTGACGCGCGATCTCCAGCCCGATCCCTTTGTTTGCCCCCGTAATAAGGGCGACGTTGCTCCCATTCGATTGATTTGACATAACCCGCTCCTTCATGTTCAGATTTTCACCCCGTCGTTCGTCACCGTCAGCCTGCCGTGGTTGTTAGCCTGAGGCCGACGATGCCGCTAATGATCACGCCGATGCAGACGAGTCTGGCCACGTCTCGGGGCTCGTTGAAGAGCCACAGGCCGAGGACTGCTGTGCCGACCGCCCCGATCCCGGTCCACATTGCGTAGCCGGTGCCAACGGGGAGCGTCTTCAGCGACTGCGACAGTATGAGGACGCTCGCGGTGCCGGCGGCCACCGTCAGCAGGCTCGGCACGAGCCTCGAAAACCCCTCAGTGTACTTCAGACCCAGGGCGAACATGATTTCGAACACGCTGGCGATCAGCAGATAAATCCAGGCCATATTCTTGCCCTCTTCACTGTCTCCTACCCCTGCTTGCTCAGTTCGCGGGGTGACTCGGAGATACGTCGTCAGCGACTGGCCGCCTGGTAAGTGCCAGGAACGGCGCGAAAGCGGTGTGCTCCTACGCGTTTGGCGGCGGGGACCTTGGCCTTGGGCGACGAGCGAGCCGGCTTCGAGCGCGCGAGCAGGTCCTCCAGCGCGATCCGCACCCGAACCGCCAGCTCTTGATTCACCGGGGCCAGCCCCAGCACCCAGTCGAGCCACCGTCCGTCGATCGCGGCGGCGACGGTCTCGCCGACACCCGGAGGCAGCCCGTCTTCCGCGATGCGCCGATGGAGGTCGCCGTAGACCGCGCGCATGGGCTCGATCAGGGAAGGGTTCTGGGCCAAGGCCGCGAACACGGCGGACGAGCTGCGGCGGAGCTGGTCCGTCCAACATTGAGCGTCCGAAAGGCAGTGGCTCAGCAGCGCCCGCGCCATGCGCCCCGGTCCTTCCGGGGTGCGCCCATAGGCTTCCATGTAACACGCTCGCCAGTTCTCCGCGGAGCGCGTGACCAGCGCTTCGACGAGCCGGTTCTTGGTCGGGAAGTGATGCAGCAGACCGCCCTTACTCACGCCCGCCTCGGCGGCAACGGCGTCGAGCGTCAGGCTAGCGATGCCCTGGCGCACGACCACCGCCTCTGCGGCGTCTAGGAGTCTGGCCTGCAACATGATGCTCGCTCCTCTTGATGATGATCCGACCGTCCGGACGGATTCGACCGTCCGGACGGCTGTTCGGCCCGATGGCATCCGCGCACTCCCTTCGGGCAATTCGCCCGAACGCTGCCCTGGGCTCCTGCCCCATCTCTTGGGTCATTCGTAACCGTCGTGGTCCGCCCGGGCCTTGAGGACTGGATCAACACGCGGTGGTCGTCTGGATTGAGAGTCCAGGCCAGGCAGTTCTGATGCCATGAGCTCCGGACGGATTCATGACATTCGATGCTGTACATCGTTTCGTTCTGGAACACGTGCGTGGCCCGACGCCGGTACGCCTTCCGAAAGTCCGCGAGCGCGAAACCTCTCGGCGCAGCGCCGAATCTAATCGATGGAGACCGACAAAGGAGGTGATCGCCCTGAAGGCACTGAAGACGTTCGCAGCCCTTCTGCTCGCGCTCGGCGTGCTGACGACCGCGCCGGCAGGATTCGCGAAAACGGAGGGTGACGAGGTCCAGGCACCGCGAACTCACGGCGGGCAGGACATTCAGGCGCCGTGACGACGTGGTCGCGCTGGGCGGCGGCAGCGTCGCGCGCCGCCGCCCAGCGCGGCTCTCACCAGGACTTCAGGAGCAAGGTATGCAAGGCGTCAACGTCGGCCTGAGAACGTTCGCCGGTCTCATGATCATGCTCGTCGTGCTCGGCCCGGCGGCATGGGCGCAGAACTTCGGCGGATCAACAGCGCAGTGGTTTCGCGTCAGTTGGGGACCACGGACCTACGGTGTCCGACCTTCCATCGAAGGGTACGTCCATAACGACTCGGTCTACTGGGTGGGCAACGTCCGCCTTCAGATTGAAGGACTCGATGCTGAGACGCGTCCCGTCGGGGAGCGCTATGTCTGGACGTTCGGGAATATCGCACCCAGCGACCGCGGCTACTTCGTCGCCGAGAGTCTGCCCGGAGCGACCACCTATCGGATCACTGTCGCTTCGTTCGACGTGGTCTCACGGGGCGGACCGTGAGGAGTATGGACGGCGGTCCTCCTTCCTCGTCAGCGACCTCCCACCACCCGGACGCCGACCTCATCCAGGTGCCGCAGCAGGTCAGCCGGGTCCTGGTACACGCGGTAGGCGCCCGCGCGCTCGAGCTCATCCTGGCCGTAGCCTCCTGACAGGAGGCCCACACCGAGCGCTCTGGCCCGGCGCGCGGCGAGGAGATCCCAGACGCTGTCTCCCACCACGACCGACGCGGTGATCTGTACGCCCAGCCGCGCCGCCGCCGCCAGGAAGAGGTCGGGATCGGGCTTGGCGTGCTCCACCTGGTCCCGCGTGATCACCGGCACGTCGGGCCCCACCCCAAGAGCCTCCAGCGCGAAGCGGGCAGTCTCCAACCGTCCACTGGTCGCGATGGCCCATGGCACCCCGGCCCGCCAGAGGAAGGCCAGGAGATCCTGCGCGCCGGGGAGCGGCCGGATCTGCTTCGCCTGACGGGTGTAGGCTTCCTGGTGCAGTCGCTGCAGACGCGATGCCTCTTCAGCGGTTACCGGGTGGCCGGTTTCCCGCAGGAGAGCGTTCGCGAACAGTCCTCCACTCATCCCGATCCGGCGGTGGATGCGCCAGACCGCTAGTTCGATGCCGGCCCGTTCCAACGCTTCCCGCCACGCCAGGACATGCTGATAGACCGTGTCGACCAGGGTGCCGTCGAGGTCGAACAGGAAGGCCGGACCGGCGTCGGTCGGGTCGCGGGGATCGATCATCGCCACGATGATACCCGCGGAGATGCTCGCGGAGCACGCGCTCGCCGCCCGACTGTATCACGGGGAAACAGGACGTTTCGTTCTGGAATCGCTCCCGAGGCGTCGAGCCGTCTTTTCGCTGCAGACCCACGGCATTCGGCCGTGGCACGGGCGTTGCCTCCGCTCTTGTGGGCATGACGCCCGATATCAGGGAGGAGGACACAGCAAATGAGCAAGAAAGTGTTGGCTATCGCGCTGGGGATGATGCTGATGGCGGTCGGATCCGCCCACGCGGCCGGCAGCGACCAGATCGACGTGCAGGCGCCCCGTAGCGATCGCCCGGAAGAGATCCAGGCACCACGCGGTGACCGTCTGGATGAGGTTCAGGCCCCGCGCGGTGAACGGCCGGAAGAGATTCAGGCGCCGCGCGGCGCTCACAGCGCCGACTGAGGCGCGGCCGGGCGGAGAGGATAGTCGCCTCTCCGCCCGGCCGCCCGGCGTCAACCGCCGGGCGCTCGCTCCAGACCGTACTCTTTCAACTTCCGCCAGAGGGTGGTGCGGCCGATGCCGAGGGCCTCGGCGGTGCGCGAGTGGTTCCACCCGCATCGCTCGAGGGTCTGAAGCACATGCGTCCGCTCGACGTCGGACAATGTTTGCTGGGCGGGAAGCGCCGGCGCCCGGCCCAGCGTCGTGCCGGCCGCGACGTGCGGTGGCAGGTCGTCGGGTCCGACCGTCTCCGTACGGCTGAGGATCGCCGAGCGTTCCATGGCGTTCTCGAGTTCGCGAACGTTCCCCGGCCAGGGGTAGGCCAGCAGGCGATCGAGGGCCTCCGCGCTGAGCCGGAGCTGGCGTCCCAGTTTGCTGCCGTGACGATCGAGGAAGTGCTCGGCGAGGACCGGAATGTCCTCGCGCCGATCGCGCAGGGGCGCCAGGGGGAGCACGATGACGTTCAAGCGGTAGAAGAGGTCTTCGCGGAACGTCCCCTGGTGAATCATCTGCTCGAGATCGCGGTGGGTGGCGACCAGCACCCTGACGTCGACAGTGATGGGTTGGGTGGAGCCGACGGGACGAATCTCGCCGTCCTGGAGCGCTCGCAGAACTTTCACCTGGAGTGCCGGGGTCATCTCACCGATCTCGTCGAGAAACAACGTTCCCTGGTGCGCTTCCTCGAAGAGTCCTTTCTTGGCGGCGGCGGCGCCGGTGAAGGCCCCTTTGACGTGACCGAACAACTCGGACTCCAGCAGGCTTTCGGGGACGGCGCCGCAGTTCACCGCGACGAAGGGCCCCCGGGCGCGCTGGCTGGCGTGGTGGATCGCTTTCGCGATCAGCTCCTTGCCGGTGCCCGATTCCCCGCGGACGAGCACCGTGGCGTCGGTCGGCGCCACGCGCGCGACCAGGTCCAGCGCGCTCCGCATCTCGGCGGAACGGGCGATGATACCGGGCAACCCGTAGCGGTCCTGGATCTGCTGCCGGAGATTTTCGTTCTCCTCGCGAAGCGCCTTCTCCTCGAGGGCCTTGTCGATCCGGTGCAGCAACTCGTCGGGGTCGCGGCCCTTCTCGAAGTAGTCGAGGGCGCCGAGCTGGATCGCCTCCTTGGCGGACTCCCAGCCGGCGTAGGCGGTGAGCAGGATGACACTCGTGTCCGGAGCGTTGGCCTTCGCCGCCCGGAGGACGTCGAGACCGCTGCCGTCCGGCATGCGGAGGTCGGTGATGACGAGGTCGACCACCTCCTCGCCCAGCACCTTGACGGCGGCGGTCGCGCCATCGGCGTGCAGGACGCGATGGCCCTTCCGGCGGAGCAGCAGCGCCATCGTCAGGCGGGCCGCGGACTCGTCGTCGACGATGAGGATCGTCGTCATGGTGAGGCCGGCGCGAACGGCAGCGCGATGGTGACGCGCGTGCCTTGTCCGGGCGTTGAGTCAAGCTCCATACGTCCTCCGTGGGCGGCGACGATGCGCTGCGCGATGGTCAGCCCCAGTCCGGAACCCGCGGGCTTCCGCGAGTAGAACGGGTCGAAGACGCGGGCCCGGTCCTCCGGCGGGATGCCGCGGCCGGTGTCGGCGACGGAGATCACCACGTCGCCGTCGACGCGCTCGACGTCGAAGCGCAGGCGGCCCCGGCCCTCGATGGCCTCGACGCCGTTGAGAGCCACGTTCCACAGGACCTGGGTGAGCTGATCCGGATCGAACGGGAAGCGCGGCAGCGAACCGTCGATTCGCACGTCGAGCTCGACCGAGCCGGCCCGCGCCCGGTCCTCGCCGATGAGGGCGGCGACCCGGCCCACCACCTCGGCGACGTCCGCCGGCCGGCGCTCCGGCGCCGGCGGGCGGGCGAAGAGCAGGAACTGCGAGAGGATGCGGTTGAGCCGGCGGGCCTCGGTGCGTACGGCATCCAGCGTGCTCGCGTGCTCCTCCTCACTGAGGCCGTCGCGGGCCGCCAGCAGGGTGGTGGCGTTGACGATGGCGGCCAGGGGATTGCGGATCTCGTGGGCGACCCCGGCCGCCAGCTCGCCGGTGGCGGCCAGCCGCTCCGCCCGCTGCAGGCGCTCCCGCATCTGCGCCTGCTCGGTAACGTCGGCGATCAGTTCCAGCAGCAGTGTCTCGCCGTCCGGCTGGCGCACCGGGGAACAGCTCAGGAGGAACCGGCGCCCGCCCACCCCGGCGATCTCCAGGCGTACCGGACCCTCCAGGGTGTCCCGTCGCTCCATCGGGCAGCCCGGACACGGCCGGCCGTCGGCCGTCAGCACTTCGTAGCAGCGCCGGCCCGGCAGCGGCCCGAACTGGCGGAGCATCCAGCGATTGGCGAAGCGGATCGTGAAGTCGCCGCCGACCAGCTCGAGCCCTTCGCGGAGCCCGTCGACGACCCGCTCGTTGAACTCCTTGAGCGACCGCATCTCGCTGCGGGCCCGATCGAGCACCATGATGATGATGGCGAACGTCGAGAGGAAGTAGAAGAAGAGGAAAGCGCCGTGGACGCCGAAGTACATGGCCGACCCCGGCTCGGCCATCATCCAGCGGCTCACCACCCGATGCACGCCCCACCCCACGAACGACGCCGCCAGCAGACTCACGCCTCGACAGCCCACGCCGCTGGAGCGGCGTGGCCAGAAGACGACCCCGGCGGCCACCTGGGCGCCGCCGAGGATGGCGGCAAAGGCCAGGTCGGCGCCAGCACCGAGCGCGGCGAGATCACCGAGAGCCGCGACCCCCAGGGCGAGAAGCGCCACCCCGAGAGCGTCCCGGCGCCGGATGCGGTAGTCCCAGCGATAGGCCAGGGCCCCGGCGAGCACACAGAATTGGGCGGCGAGGCCGGTGGCGTTCATGAGCGGGTCGAGCCGGATTCCCTCGGGCAGGAGCACCTCGGCCAGCTTCAGGCCCTTCGACAGCGTGAAGAAGCCCCATGCCCACAGCAGGTAATGGAAGAAGCGAAGGCGGTACGACGCGTACACGTAGACGAAGATCAGGAACTGGATCGCGAAGGCGAGCGTCGCCGTGAACGTCATCGTGAGCGATCCAGGCATGACCGCGTTCCCTCTCCGATCAAGGATGAGATCCGATGTTCAAGAACTGTACCAGCCGAGCCCAGCCTTACGGTGACCTCGGCCGCGCGCCGTGCTGTTCCAGATCGAAGCAGTCGTTCCATGGTGAAACGCCCGGCGTTGGTTTCGGGCGCGTGAACGTCACCGTCACGACACCCGAATCGATCGCCCGCTTCTCCACGATGGTCAGCCGTGAGAGCAACCCGAGCATCCGGTCGTTACCGACCAGAACATAGGCGCAGAACCGGTGAATCCCTCGGGCCGCCGCCGCCGCCAGCAGGTCGCGCAGGAGCCGGGAGCCGAGTCCCTTCCCCTGCCAGTCGTCCTGGACCACGAGCGCGACTTCCCCCGTATCCGGCTCGTCTGAGGGTTCGTACCGGGCGACCGCGATGAGCTCCGGGCCATCGGCGGCGTCGTGCTCGGCGACGATCGCCAGGCGCCGTTGATAATCGACGTTGGCGAAGTCGTGCGCCCACTCCGGCGGCAGGCGCGTGTACACCTTGAAGAATCGCTGGTAGGCCGTCGTGCGGCTCAGGCGATCGTAGAGGCGGCTCAGCCCTTCGGCATCGTCGGGGCGGACGGGACGGCTCCGCACACGGACCCCGTCTTTGAGGACGATCGCCTGCTCGAGCTCGCGAGGATACGCCACATCGTCCCCACGCATGCCGCTGGCTTCCACGGAACGCTCACATCCGAAGCACGAGGGTGGGCACCGCCGCCTTGCCCGCGACGCGATCCGCGACGCCCGGGAACAGCGTGCGCCGCAGCCAGTGGCCGTCGGCCGTCGTGAGCGCGATGAGGTCTGCGCTGAAGGCGTCGGCCTCCAGGAGGATCTCTTCCCGAGGCTCTCCGAAGCGAACGACGCTGTCCACCGCGACGCCGTCCAGCCGGGCCTCGCCAGCTTTCAGATCGGCGAGACCCTCGCCGGTCAGACGCGCCATTTCCTGGTCGACGTACACGACCACGCGGCCGTTCGGCGCCATGACGTTCTGGGGAACGGGAAACACCCGGAGGAGCCGGACGGTCGACCCCGACGCCCGTCCCAGCGCTTCGACAATCGGCAGGATCGCCTCGTCTCGGTCTCGACCGCCGAGAGGGACCAGAATTCGCTTGGCCATAGGATTCCTCCACGCTTCAGACGCCAGAGCGGCCAGAAGGGATTCCGGCGTCATCGGCCCGTAACAATCCGTCGGGACGAGTCCCTCTTTCACGGACTTGCTGGACGAGTCCGGACGGTGATAGCGTGCCGAGACGTGGCGACCCGGCGCGCCTCGCTCGATCCGATCGACCACGTGCTGGCGCTGGACCTCGGGGGCCGGGGGGTCGCAGGCTTCTTCGTGCCCGGCGGCGCGCTGTCCGCCGCGCGGGCGCTGCGGCGCGCGCGGCGCGCGCTCATCGTGACCGGCTTCTGCGTGCCTCCCGGCGTGCCCGAGACCGATGGCCCTCCGGGCGCCGCGGTGCTGGGGCACGCGCTCGGCGTTCTGGGCGTCGAGGTCCGCTACCTCACCGATCCGGCCGCGGTCCCACCGCTCGAAGCCGCATTGAAAGCGGTGGAGGCGGCAGCGAACATCGAGGTCTACCCCGAGGACGCGGACGCCGGGGCCCTGCTGGCGCGGGCGCGGCCGACCCACCTCATCGCCATCGAGCGCCCGGGCCGGGCGCGCTCGGGCGACTATCTCAGCGCGCGCGGCGAGTCCATCGCCGCCTGGAACCGCCCGATCGACGAATTATTCCTGCTCGCCGCAAAGACCGCGCGACAACGAACCCAGCCCCCCTCGAACAGGCCACCCACGGTTCAAGCCGGCCTCGCGCCACCCGCTACAACAATCGCGCGTGGCTCCGCACGGCGGTTCAAAGGTACGAGGCCTGTCACCATAGCCGTCGGTGATGGCGGCAACGAGATCGGGATGGGCAACGTCCGCTCGCTCCTGGCCCGCGAGGGCCGGCTGATGGCCAGGATCGCCTCGGTGGTGCGCGTGGACTATGTCGTGGTGGCCGGAACCTCGAACTGGGGCGCCTACGGCATCGTGGCCGGTTTGCAGCGCCTGACCGGTCGGCCCCTCCTGCACACGCAGACGATCGAGCGCCGGCTCGTCGAGGCCTGCGTAGAGGCGGGCGCGGTGGATGGTCTGACGCGGCTGGGGACCCCGACCGTCGACGGCATGTCCCTCGACATCCACACGGCCGTCGTCGAGCTGCTCCGGCTTGCCGCACCGGCGCCGGCCGAGCGGCGGGCCTCGATGGGGCGCGGGGCCGAATCGAGTATGATGGAGGCGCCGTGAGCATCCTCGACACCTATCGAGCCAAGCATCCCACCTCGGCGCGGCTCGCCGAGCGTGCCCGCCGGGCGATCCCCGGTGGCGTCACTCACGACATCCGCCACCTCCAACCCTTCGCCATCTACGTCGACCGGGCTGGTGGCACGCGCAAGTGGGACGTCGATGGCAACGAGTACATCGATTACTGGATGGGCCACGGCGCGCTCTTCCTCGGCCACTGTCACCCGGCGGTGGTGAGGGCGGTGCAGGCCCAGATGGCGCGCGGCACGCACCTCGGCGGCAGCCACGAACTGGAGGTGCAGTGGGCGGAGCTGGTCAACCGGCTGGTACCCTGCGCCGAGCTGACGCGCTTCACGATGTCGGGCACCGAGGCAACGCACCTGGGCATGCGGGTGGCCCGGGCGTACACGGGCCGTCCGAAGATCCTGAAGCTCACCGGCCACTTCCACGGCTGGCACGACGGTGCGGTGGCAGCGGTGAACCCGCCCTACGAGGTCCCGATGTCCGCCGGTGTACCCGGCGCCACCATGGATCAGGTGATCATCTGTCCGCCCAACGACATCAAGGCGGTGGAGATCGCGCTGCAGCGCGGCGACGTCGCCGCCGTCATCCTCGAGCCGGCCGGCGGTCAGGCCGGCACGACGCCCACGATCCCGGGGTATCTCCAGGAGTTGCGGGCGGTGACTGCCCGCGAGCAGGTGGTCCTGATCTTCGACGAGGTCATCACCGGCTTCCGCTACGCGCCGGGGGGCGCCCAGGAGTACTTCGGGGTGACGCCGGACCTCACGACTCTGGCCAAGATCGTGGCCGGTGGCTTGCCCGGTGGCGCGCTGGCCGGCACGCGCGAGCTGCTCTCCATGCTGGCCTTCCGCGGCGATCCGGACTGGGATCGCTCGCAGCGGGTGGCCCACGCCGGCACCTTCAACGCCAATCCGCTATCGGCCGCCGCCGCCATCGCCACGCTTGAGGTGTGCGCCGACGCCTCGATGCAGGCGCGGGCCAACAAGGCGGGCGAGGCGCTGCGCGAAGGGCTGGCCGACGCCATGAAGCGCACCGGCGTGCCCGGCACCTGTTACGGCGAGGCCTCGATCTACCACGTGTCGTTCGAGGGCAAGCCGGGCCTGGCCGGCTTCGACCGACCCCGCCAGGGCATGCACTACCACCTGCTCCGCTGCGCCCTCATGAACGAGGGCGTCGACTGCTCCATGAACCACGGCTGGGTCTCGGCCGTGCACACCGACGAGGACATTGCCACGACCATCCCGGCCTACGAGCGCGCGTTCCGGGCGATGGTCGCCGACCGGGTGTTCGCCGGCTCATGACTGTTCGACGCCCGTCCCGCCTGGGGATCGGGCTGGCGGTCCTGCTCCTGGCCGGCGCTTGCACGTATTTCCCCTCGGTGCGGGACACCGGCGGTGTCCGGCTTCGCCCCGAGCGGGCCCGCGCCGTGCGGTCATCGGGCGCCAGCGAGGCGGTGGTGTACTTCCTGCTCCGGAGCACCGGCAAGTACGGTGACGTCCTCACGGGCGCCAAGACCGAGGTGGCCCGCCGCGCCGAGCTGCGGTCGTCGGCCAACCGCCGGGTGGACGAGATCGAGATCCCCGGCGAGACCGTCGTGAGCTTCGAGGAGAAAGGGCCCCGTGTCGTCCTGACCGACCTCACCCGGACCCTGAATCCGGGCGAGGTCATCATCGTCACTTTGCACTTCCAGAAGTCCGGGTCGCTCGGCCTCATCACCGTCGTCGAGTAGTCAGCGTCCCCCCGCGAACGTCGCCTGATTGGCGACGGCGTCCTGCTTTTTGACACAGCACGGATCTGGGCCTCGGCCTAAGTCCCCGTGGGAGCGTGTCCCGAATATCTGGCATGTGGCTTGCCCGGTGACGAGGAGATGATCGGGATCGAGACGTCAGAGACGCGGATCGTCCGCCGCTCCGTCCGCGTGGACGGACGTCGAATCTCCTACCTCACCGCCGAGAATCCGGGGACCGCAGGGACCATCGTTCTTGTCCATGGCTCGGCGGTGAGCGCGCGCTGCTGGACTGCGCAGATCCGGGGTTTGGCGACATCCCTGCGCGTTCTGGCCGTGGACCTCCCCGGACATGGCGAATCTGACCCGATTGCCGGTACCAGCGTCGGAGCGTACGCCGACGCGGTGGCTGAGTTTCTGGCCGCACTGGGCACGGCGCGCGTTTTCGTCGCCGGCCACTCGTTGGGTGGCGCCGTTGCCATGGCTCTCGCCGCTCGGCGGCCCCACGAGGTCCGCGCCCTCGTCCTCCTCTCGAGCTGCGCGAAGCTGGCTCGGACCAGGAGCTGGGCCGAGCCTCTCCTGTCCTGTACGCCCGGCCCCCTCCGCAAGGTTCTCTTCTTCATGATGGCGAGGAGGATTCTGTTCGCGCCTGGGGCTTCGAGCCTCGCTGTCGGCTTGGGGATGGCCGAGCTCGTCGCCTGCCGCGCGGAGTGCGTCCTGAAGGACCTCCAGATCGCGAAGACCATGGACCTGACGGAGCAGGCGAGACGCCTCGATGTCCCCACCCTGATCATGTGCGGGAGCCGAGACAGCGTCACGCCTCCCGCGCTCTCCGAGCGCCTGCGCGAGCTGATCCCACGATCTCGGCTCGACATCGTCGAAGGGACCGGCCACATGCTGCCCCTGGAAAGCCCAGAACGAGTCAACCGGGCCATCCTGGACTTCGTCCGTCCCCTCGGGGCCCGGCGCCAGGGCTACCGGGGACGGCGCTTGGCCGAGGCCCCCGTGCGATCGCTGCTTCGTCGTCTCCTCGACGGGGCGAGGCGCTCGAGGACCTGAATCGCCGAACACCTCGGCCGCCGAGCGGCGGCTCAGTGCGAGGCCTTCACTTCATGATCAACGCTCACGGCCTGACGCCGTTGATGTAGGTCCAGCAGCAGCGGAACGTCTGCCGGCCGCCGAAGAGCACGTCCATCGCGTGCCGGATGAGCGCCAGCCGGTCGCGCACGGCCTCGCCGCCGGGTGACGCGCCCTCGACCTTGGCGGACCCGCCCACCCAGCCCAGCACCGCCTCGTGATAGGCGCTCAGGAACTCAAACCAGTCGTCGACCCGGGCCTCGATGCTGCGGGCGGTCACCGTCTCGACGTGGAAGGGGGCCTCCCCGAGACAGTGCAGGTAGTACTCGAGCGGCCGCACCGGCAGGAAGATGCGGTCCCGGAAGGCCACGTGCGATTGCATCCGGGGCTCGTCGTCGAGCAGCGGCCGGTAGGCGGCGTAGCGCGGGTCGTTACGGACCAGCCCGGCGGCCACCTCATGGATGGCCCACACCGTCTCGTCCAGGATCCACTCGCTCGGCCCGGCCTGTGGGTTGCGGATGTTGCCCGACTGCACGAACACGCGCCCTCCTGGCCGGAGCACTCGCGCCCAGGAGGCCAGCGTGTCCGGCAGGTCGCGGTAGAGGTGGATCGCGTTGGTAGAGGCCAGGGCGTCGACCTTACGGGCCAGCAGCTCGGGGCCGAGCACTTCCTCGAGCACCTCGAGTCGCTTGTGCTCCTTGAGCCAGCGCAAGAGCCGAAACGCGATGCGGTCGTCGTCGCCGAATTTGTCGAGGGCGACACGCAGGAACTTGGGCGAGCTGTCTACGATCAGCATTCCGATCTGCCGGTCGAAGATCCGTAGCTTGAGCCGGTCGAGGAGGATCCCGGTTCCGCCGGAGTAGTCGATGAGGAGGTGGCCCTCCTCCAGATACCGGGCCAGATCTTCCACCGTCGGGTCGAGGTTCCGGTACCAGCCATGGTTTTCGACCGTGTCGTACCGGAGGCCGAAGGTGTCCACGGGCTGGCGCGTCCAGTCTTCGTCCGGCACCCGCCGGCAACCGGACGGCCACGTGAAACGGTGCTGGGGCCCGCCCGGCTGCTGGACCGGAGCGCTCAGCTCGCGATGGATGCGGAGCAGCCCGGGGATGGTGGCCGGCGCGCGCCGGCCCCAGCCGCACTCCGTGGCGATGCCGAAGCCGGACACGAAGCGACGAGCGACCTCCAGGCGGCGGGCCGTTCCCTCGACGCCGTCGGTGTGGTGGACCAGGCCGAGGTAGAGCTCGGTCTCGGGACGCAGGCGCAGCGAGCTCAGCGGCGCGTAGTACGCTTCGTCGGCCCGATCTCGTGGCACCGGCATATGGATCCAGGTGAGGGGCCGACCCAGGCTTGCCGCCAGGGCGTTGGCGACGTCGACCAGCCTGCCGGCGTCGGTGGGCTCCTTGAAGTGCCGGTGCTGCACGTCTCCGTAGCAGAAGTGATAACCGAGCTCGACGTCGCGCGGGACCTGCCGGGACAGCCGCAGCAGACGCTCCAGGATGCCGCCCTTGACGTCCTCGAACCAGACCGGAAAGACTCCCTCCAGCATCCCGAACTCGAAGTTCGTGTCCCACTGGATGGCGAGCTGATCGTGCGGGACCTCCTGGAGGATGTGTCGCAGCTCGTCCAGCAATCGGTCCTCGTAGATCCGTTCCAGACGCCCCTGGTCCTCGGGGACGACGAAGGCGCTGATGGGAGCCAGTGGCGTGGGCAGGCAGACCTGGAAACGACAGGCGACCGGCACCAGCCCATCGCGCTTGAGACGCGCGAAGACCCGGGAGGAGGCGATCGCCGCTTCAGCGTAGCCGAGGGCCTCGAAGATCACGCTCTCCGGACGTGCGCCTTCGGCCAGGCGGACTCGCGGCAGGGGACGCCAGCTGTTCGGTCCGGGGGGCACGACTTCGAGTTGGGGCTGGGAGGTGAAGACCGGCAGCTGCCACACGATCCAGTCGGATCGAGGGCCGGTCTCCCCGTCGGGCATGCGCCGCAGGCGGTCCCCGATCTCGGCGGCGACGGCGCGGAACACGACCTCAGCGCTGGCCAGCGGCACGCTGCCGACCAGGTGGGCGCCGTGAGCCAGGGTCTGGACCATGGATGCGCATGAGAATCCGTCTAAATATCCGCCACGTCAACTCGATCGGTCGCTTCCGTGCTTCTTTCGTCCGGGCGGGCCTCTCCACCGATAATGGGACTGTGCGCTCGTGGACGAGGGCCGCCGACACCGTGGCCCATCGCGTCGGTCTCGACAGCATCAAGACCCGGGTCTTGGTCTTCACGCTGCTGGCCACCCTCCTGCCGTCCCTGGCCCTCGGCTGGCGCTCGTACGCGCTCAACCAGCAGTTCGTCACCGAAAAGATCGGGGAGAGCCTGCGCAGTGTTACCAGCCAGACCGCTCGGGAAATCGATCTCTGGCTCAAGGAGCGCCTGTACGAGATGCGCGTGTTCTCCGCCTCCTACGAGGTCACCGAGAATCTGGAGAAGCTCACCGGCGGGCGGGGCGGTCCGGCCGGGACGGCTGAGGCCCATCGCCGCCTGACCCAGTTCCTGAAATCGGTGCGAGAGAAGTTCCTCGACTATGAGGAGTTGCTCGTCGTGGGCCCGTCCGGATCGGTCCTGCTCAGCAGCGCCGAGCGGCCGGGCGCGCTTCGGCTGCCGCCGGAATGGCTGATGCTGGCCAAGGCCGACTCGCCGATCCTCGGCGAGGCGCACTGGGATGAGGAACGCCGGAAGGGCGTGATGGCCATCGCGGTGCCGATCAACGCCGCCAACGGCGCCCTGCTCGGGGTCCTGGCCGGCACGCTGAACTTCGGGACGCCGGAGCGGATGCTCGCGGGTCTCGGGCCCCAGCCGGACGGCCACGTCTATGTCGTCCGGCCGGAAGGAACGATCGTCGTCGGCTCCCGCCCGGCAGTGGCCACTCTGATGAACAACCGGCTCGAGGCGGCGCCGGACTTGTTCGCGCGGCCGGAGGCATCCCTGGAGTACGCCGACTATCAGGGCGAGCAAGTGGTCGGCCGGCTCCAGCCGGTCTCCCAATTACGGTGGGGCGTCGTGGCCGAGGTCAAGCGCCAGGCGGCCTACGCCGCGATCACTCGGATGCGTAACCTGACCCTGGGCCTCATCGGTGGCGTGCTGCTGGGGATCGGACTCGCCGCGTACCTCCTGGCCCTGACCATCGTACGGCCGCTGAACCGATTGACCGCGGCGGCGACGAAGGTGGCGGCGGACGACCTGGACGTGAACCTGCCGGTGGTGAGCCGGGGGGAGCTGGGCTACCTGACGGCCGTGTTCAACCGCATGGTGAGCCGCTTGCGCGAGGGGCGCGACGAATTGCACCAGCTCTCGATCACCGACGGGCTAACCGGCCTGCACAACCGCAAGCACCTGATGGAGACCCTCACGGCCGAGGTCGCGCGCGCCCGCGAAATGCAGTGTCCGGTCTCGGTGCTGATGATCGACATCGACCACTTCAAGCGGCACAACGACGGCGAAGGCCACCTGGGCGGCGACGCCCTGCTGGTCCGGGTGGCGTCCCTGTTCAAGAACGCGATCCGCAAGACCGACTACGCCGCACGCTACGGCGGCGACGAGTTTCTGCTCCTGCTGCGCGGGATCGGCCAGGACGACGCGGCGGCGTTCGCCGAGCGGCTCCGAGCCGAGGTGGCGCGCGCGCGAGACCTGGGCGGCCCCAATCCGGTCACGGTGAGTGTCGGCGTGGCCTCGTTCCCCGCGCATGGCGACGGCCCCGAGGCGGTCGTCGCCAGCGCCGACACCGCGCTCTACCAGGCCAAGGAGAGCGGCCGCAACCGGGTCGCGCTGGCCGGCCGGCGCCCGGTGTCACGCGGGGCCGATGACCAGCCCACCTACCGCGGGCCGACCAGCCGGTAGAGGATCCAGCCCGAGCGGCCGTCGTCCCGGCTCACGCGGACCCAGAGATCTTTCTGCGAGTGTCCGGTGAGCGGGTGCCCGCTCTGCACGACAAAGGCGACCTTGTGGTTGGGGCCGGGGCCCTCGCGCACGTTGCTCGTGCTCAGCACCTTGAGCGGCACCGGCAAGGAAAAGCCGGCCTCGCCTTCGAGAAGAGCGTGGTGTCCGTTCTTTGACGGTCGCAGGTGGCCGTTGCTGCTGAGCGTCTTGACCTTCCCGGTGAGATACAGGGTGCCGCCGTAGTTCTGCTTCTTGAATTCCTGGATCGCCATCTGCATCAGGTGCTTGACCTGTTGCACGTCCTGGTCGCGCCCCTGTCCGGCGGCGTCCTTCTCGAGCATCCGGAGCGCGATCTCGGCCTCGGCCAGGTTGGAGGCGGCTTCAGCCTTGCTTTCAACGCCCCGCAGCTTGGCCATGGAGCGAACCACTTCCTGGGTGGCCAGCTCCAGCTTCTCCTGGAGCGCCTGGATCTGGCCCTCCTTCTCGAGCAGCGCCACATGGCTTCGGGCGAGCTTCAGTTCGAGCTCCTGCGCTTGCCGCCGCGACTGCTCCTCGGTGGTCGCCCGTTCCCGCGCCGCGCGGTCACGCTCAGGTGCCTGGCCAGAAGGCTCGGACAGCACCGCGCAGCCCGCCAGCAGGCTTGCCGCGGCGACCAATCCGAGGATCCGGCGCGTCGAGAGCGCGTTCATTGCACTATCCCGAAGGGCATAGGGCATGCCAGCCCCGGTCTCGGCCGGCCAGTGGACTGGGGTGGAAAAACTCAGAATAACGGGTTCTTGCTGACATGGTGCGGACGCCTCAGAGAATGTCCGAGCCCGCGAGGCTTCTGCCGGCGGGAAACTCCCCGGTTGAGCAGGGAATCTCTATCCACCTCCCGCCCGGGCGGCCGCCGAATAGACAGCCAAGCACCCCTTTGTTACCCTTCGTGAATTGGTGGGCAGGTAGCTCAGTTGGTAGAGCACAGGACTGAAAATCCTGGTGTCGGCGGTTCAATCCCGTCCCTGCCCACCATTTTTCTAACCACTTAGCGAACGCTCTCGCCGTGCTGTCACCGAAATGTCACCGGAATCGTCACTGAGTGAAGCCGTCGCCGCTGTCGTTCCGAGCGACGCGGTGAGCTTCGTGCCCGCCTCGCGGAGGTCGCCCTCAGCCACGATCGCGTAGCGCCGGTACACGGCCTCCGTCTTGTGGCCGGTCAGCTTCATGGCGACGGACCGTGAGATGCCCGCGCGCTCGAGGTTCCTGACGGCCGAGCGCCTGAGGTCATGGAGCAGGAGCCCGGGCCGCCCTGCGTCCTCGCACGCCGTCTTCCAGGCGCGCCGGAGCGACTTGATCGGCTTCCCATTGCGATGAAACACGCGGGCGATGATGCGCCCTTGGGCGCGTTCGCATCGCCGCGTGATCGCCTGCCGGCGCTCGAGCAGCGTGCGCAGCTCGGGGATCAGCGGGAAGGCGCGCCCCTCGTTGTTCTTCGTGGTGCCGGGCTCCAGGCGCACGAAGCCTCCAGCGAAGTCCACCTGCGCCCACGTGAGCGGCAGCACCTCGGACCGACTCCGCCAGCCGGTGATGAACATGAACCGCACCGCGTCCGCGAGGTCGGCATGGAGGCAGCGGCAGATCGTCGCGACTTGCTTGGCTTCGGCGAACCCCTGCCTCGCGTTGTTCTCGGGCAGTAGCCGGATACGCGGCATCGCCACGATCGTGTCGTTGTCCAGTCCGAGTCGGTAAGCCGCGCGCAGCGCTGCGAGCTCGCGGTTGACGGTGGCGGGCTTGGCCTTCTCCTCCAGCCGGAGGTTCGCATAGCGGAGGACATCTGAGCCCTTGACCCTCGCCGCCGAGACTCCGCGGAACATCCGGAGGAGGTGCTCGATGGCGTCCTCGAGCCGCTCGAGGCTGCGGCGACCCTCCACACGGTAGCGGTTCTTCAACGCCTCCAGCAGGTCATCGACCAGGGTGCGTCGTGGATCGGGCGACGCAGCAAGTCCGTCGGCCTTGCGCTTGAGCTCGTCACGGAGCATGTTCTCGGCGACCGAGCGGTCGCGGGAGCCGGACGAACGGTAGCAGATCTTCCCGAAGGCGTCGGTCCACTTCAGCCAGAAGACCTGTCCACGGCGGTAGACACATCCTTCGGGTCTACGACGGCGCCGCTTCATCGTGTGCCTCCACATGCATGAGGTCGTCGATGGGGTCCTTATGCTCGGCGTCCGAGTGGCGTGTCAAGACTCACCGGGCACAGGATGATCGATCCGGTGTCCGCGAGACAGGCTCAATTCGCGCTAGGAGCTCGGTGACTTACGCGCTGCCCGGTGGGACTGTCACTGAGACTGTCACCGACCGCCGACGCCGCCCCCGCCGCGGTGCGAGCTGCCGTGGCACGGGGTGTGGCACTCGACGGCCACTCGGATGGATCGGGCGCGAGATCCCGCCCGCCTTCGCGTTTTCGATCATCGCGTCGAGGTCCCGAAGATCGACTCGAAGCTTGTTGGCGAGTCGCAGTGCCGGGAGCTGCCTGCTCGCAACCAGGCGGTAGACGGCGAAGCGGCTCCGGAGGCCGAGGTAGGCCGCCGCCTGCTCGGGAGAGAGGAGCCGCTGCTCGACGGGACGTGGCTCCTCATAGTCGCATCGTGTGAGTTCCGGAGATTCTGATCGCCGATCTATAGAGGAATCTCGCGCGCTGCGTCGACGCTTTCGGAACGTGTTGACTTGGGCCATCGCCGGACAGTGTGGCGGCGCGGGATCCCGCTCAGCATAGGCTGTTTGGTCCATCCGTGGTGAGCTTCCTGAACTGCTCCGTTGTCGGCGAATCTCGCCAGATTGGCGGCTCGGGGGCACGAAGAGCTCACGATGGCCTTCGCGCCAGGAAAGCAAGGGCGCGAACCGAAACTCGGGCTACCAAGGGTGTATCAAGGGAGAGCATCTCGCGGGCACGCGAGTGCCGAGGCACCCCGGGGCAGGGTGGGCCACGCAACGCACGCGTCACGCAGCCCCTATATATTCATTAGGCAGCTCCACATTCGGGCGGCGGAGCCTCTGTGAGAACTCACAGACCCTCCACAGCCTCTGCGGCGAGACCATCAGTGCTGATGCCTGTTCGCGTGCGCGTGAGGTCGTCGCGGAGGCCTTCCCCTCCGAGCAGACGGACATCTCACGGGCGGGTGGAGTTTCTTCTCGGCGTGTCTGATCTTGTAGACTACTGGCCGGGCGAAGGGGCGGCGCTTGAACCATAGCCAGATCGTGGGCTTCCTCTGGGGGGTCGCGGACCTGATCCGCGACACCTTCAAGCGAGGCAAGTATCAGGACGTGATCCTGCCGCTCACGGTGCTGCGCCGGCTCGACTGTGTCCTGGCACCGTCCAAGGCGAAGGTCCTCGAGACGCAGGCAAGATTCAAGGGCAAGCTCGAGAACGTGGACCCACAGCTCCGGCGGGCGTCGGGCTTCGCCTTCTACAACACCTCCCGCTACGATTTCGACAAGCTGCTCGCCGACGCTCCGCACCTCGCCGCCAACCTGCGTAACTACATCGCCGGCTTCAGCCCGAACATGCGCGAGGTATTGGAAAAGTTCGACTTCGACAACACGATTAGCAAGCTCCACGAGGCCGGGCTGCTCTTCCAGGTGATGGAGCGCTTCAAGAATGTCGACCTCCATCCCAATGTGGTCGACAACCCTACGATGGGGACGATCTTCGAAGAGTTGATCCGGAAGTTCAACGAGGCGCTGAACGAGAACCCGGGCGAGCACTTCACCCCACGCGACGTCGTTCATCTGATGGTGGATCTCCTCCTCGCTGGCGATGAGGAGCGCATCCGATAGAAGGGTGTGGTGCTGACGGTCTACGACCCGTGCTGCGGATCAGGGGGCATGCTCACGATCTCGAAGGAGCACATCACTTTGGGCGTGCGTCGGAATGGCGATCTCGTCCGCGGGCCGATCAACCTTGCGGCCGAGGTCCACCTCTTCGGTCAGGAGGTCAATCCCGAGACGTGGGCCGTCAGCAAGTCCGATCTCTTCATGAAGTCAACGGACGGGCGGGACGCTGAGAATATCGCCTTCGGGACCACCCTCTCGAACGACCGCCACGCCAAGACCCAGTTCGACTACCTGATCGCTAATCCGCCCTATGGGAAGGACTGGAAGCGCGACGAGGCCGCCGTGCGGGCCGAACACGAGCGCGGTGCGGCGGGGCGATTCGGCCAGGGCCTACCCCGGATCAGTGACGGCCAGCTGCTCTTCCTTCTCCACATGCTGGCCCACATGAAGGAGCCCGAGAAGGGCGGGTCGCGAGTCGCAATCATCATGAACGGCTCTCCGCTCTTCACCGGCGATGCCGGCAGCGGCGAGAGCGAGATCCGGCGCTGGATCCTCGAGAACGACTGGCTCGAGGCGCTGATCGCGCTGCCCGAGCAGCTCTTCTACAACACCGGCATCGCCACCTACGTCTGGGTCCTCACCAACCGCAAGGCGCCTCAACGGAAAGGGAAGGTTCAGCTCGTCGACGCGACGTCCTTCTGGGTCCCCATGCGCCGGAGTCTTGGCGACAAGCGCCGTGGGGTTCCCCTCGAGAAAGCGGAGTCAATCGTCACGCTCCTCCGGCGGTTCGAGGAGGGCGAGCACGTCAAGATCTTCCCCACGACCCACTTCGGCTTCCGCAAGATCACCGTGGAGCGCCCTCTGCGGCTGAACTTCCAGGCGAGCCCGGAGCGCATCGCCAGGATCGGCGAGGAGACTGCCTTCCGAACCCTCGCGGTCTCGAGAAAGAAGGGCGCGGCCAAGGAACGGGAGGAAGCCGGAGGGCGGGCGCAGCAGGAGGCCCTCTTGGCGATGCTTCGTTCACTGCCAGCAGCGACGGTCTACAAGGATCGCGACGAGTTCGAAAGGGCGCTGAGCGCTGCGGCCCGCGGGGTGGGGCTCAAGCTGGCCGCACCGATGAAGAAAGCCATCCTCTCCGCCCTCTCCGAGCGCGATGAAACGGCCGCGGTCTGTCGCGACCCTGGCGGCGAGCCGGAGCCCGACCCCGAGCTCCGCGATACCGAGAACGTGCCGCTCGCGGAGCGCGTCGAGGCCTTCTTCGAGCGCGAGGTCAGGCCTCACGTGCCGGACGCCTGGATCGACACGAGCCGCCGGGACCCGAAGGACGGCGAGGTCGGGATCGTGGGCTATGAGATCAATTTCAACCGTTACTTCTACCGCTACACGCCGCCTCGCCCGCTGGAAGAGATCGAGGCCGACATCCGCGGCATCGAGCAGGACATCCTCCGGATGCTCACGGAGGTGACGGGCGGGGGAGCGGGCGGGGATGTGGTAAAACGTTGATAAATATTCAGAATTGTCTACACTTGCACACATGCCGGCGACCGGTCGGGACCGCCTCCTGCGTGTCGCGCGTCACCGCGGCGCGCTGAGCGCCCGCGAGGCTGCTCGACTCGGCATTCACAGTCAGCAGCTCAGCAGGCTCGTCGCCGAGGGCCGCCTGGAGCGCATCGCCCGTGGCCAGTACCGCTGGCCTGATCAGCCGATAACCGAACACCACGCCCTGGCCATCACGGCCAGGGCCGTCCCGCACGCGGTCGTCTGTTTGCTGTCCGCACTCAGCTTTCACGGCATCGGTACCCAGCTTCCTGGTGACGTCTGGGTGGCGATCGATCGCCGCGTCCGCCGACCGCAGCTCGCCTATCCCAGGCTCCGTGTCGTGCGATTCGGCGGCCCGGCGCTGACGGCGGGCGTGGAGGAGCACCGGGTCGAGGGAGCGCGGGTCAAGGTCTATGGAGTGGCGAAGACCCTGGCCGACCTGTTCAAGTATCGCAACAAGGTTGGTCTCGACGTCGCGCTGGAGGCACTGCGCGAGGCGTGGCGTGAGCGCCGCTTCACGATGGACGAGCTCGATCGCTACGCCCGGATCTGCCGCGTGCAGCGGGTGATGGGGCCGTACCTTGAGGCGCTTGTCGCATGAGCGCGAATCGCCACGACGGCGCCCTGGTGCGCTTCAAGCCGTATCCGGCCTACAAGAACTCGGGTGTCGACTGGCTGGGCGAGATTCCTGCGCATTGGCAGGTTAAGAAGTGGCGCTACTGCTGCTACGTGACTGAAGGGCAGGTTGCGCCTGACGACGATAGGTATCGCGATCGCATCATGATCGCCCCAAATCACATCGAGTCCGGTACCGGCCGGATTCTCTTCACCGAGACCGCAGACGAACAGGGCGCGATCAGTGGCAAGTACTTGGTGAAGCCGGGCGACCTGATCTACTCCAAAATCAGGCCCGCGCTGAACAAGGTCTGCATCGCGGCGGGGGACTGGCTTTGTAGCGCCGACATGTACCCGGTTAAGGTGACGGCGAGCGATCTCCGTGCACGGTACCTGCTGTACTTCATTCTGTCGGAGCCATTCGTGCGCCTCATGGTCGACGAGTCGATGCGCGTCGCAATGCCAAAAGTGAATCGGGAGAAACTTGCGGCTTGTCCACTCCTCATTCCAGCGCCCTCAGAACAGGACGCCATCGCAGCGTTCCTCGACCGGGAGACGGCCAAGACCGATGCGTTGGTCGCGAAGAAGGAGCGCGTGATCGAGCTGCTTCAGGAGAAGCGGACCGCCCTCATCACGCAAGCCGTCACCAGGGGGCTCGATCCGAATGTTCCCATGAGGGACTCCGGTATCGAGTGGCTTGGTGAGATCCCGGCGCATTGGTGCGTGAAGAAGCTGAAGGAGGTCAGCTCGCTCCAGACTGGGCTTACTCTCGGGAAACGTTATGAGGCAGGGCAGTTGGAAGTGCGGCCGTATCTTCGAGTCGCCAACGTCCAGGACGGATATCTTGACCTCGACGATATCGCGGAAATCGAGCTGCCTCTACAGGAAGCGCGTCGCTATGAACTTCGAGTCGGGGACGTACTCATGACCGAAGGTGGGGATTTCGATAAGCTGGGTAGGGGACACGTGTGGGACGGGCAGATTCATGGATGTCTGCATCAGAACCACATCTTTGCAGTACGGCCGATCCACGCTGAGGTGCATCCTCGCTTTCTTGCTGCGATCATGGGCAGTGGATACGGTCGGGCTTATTTCACCGCCACGTCGAAGCAATCGACGAACCTGGCCTCCACCAGTAGCACGAAGCTCCGGAATCTCCCGGTGCCGCTGCCGCCGGCCGGCGAGCAGGAAGGCATCCTTCGCTTCGTCGCGGCAACGGCGGGCGAGCTGGCTCTTATGGTCCGACGAATCGAAGATGGCGTCGATCGTCTGAAGGAGTTTCGCAACGCCCTTATCTCCGCTGCGGTGACGGGCAAAATCGACGTGCGGACTGATCTGGATGCTGAGGAACTCCAGGCGTGACCAAGGTGGCGGTGAGTGAAGCGGTCTTGTCCTGGGCAATCGAACGCTCGGGCGTCCCGTTCGCCACCCTGCAACGCCGGTTCCCCAAGCTCGAGGAGTGGCAACGGGGTGGGGCTCAACCAACGTTGCGCCAGCTTGAAGATCTAGCGAGAGCGACCGCGACACCGCTCGGCTTCCTCTTCCTCGATCGCCCACCCGAGGAGCGACTCCCGATTCCCCATTTCCGCACGGTACGGGAAGCGCCTTCGCGTCGTCCGAGCGCAGACCTGCTCGAAATCGTGCACACCATGCAACGCCGCCAGGCATGGATGCGGGAGTACCTAGTCGAGGACGGCTATGAAGGGCTGCCGTTCGTGGGATCGGCAAGGCAGACCGATGACCCGGCAGATGTTGCTACCAGGATTCGACACGCCCTCGACTTGACGGAGGAGTGGGCTGCGCAGTCGCCGACGTGGACGGATGCGCTCCGACGACTGCGTGGCGCGACAGAGGATGCGGGAATCCTTGTGATCGTCAGCGGTATCGTCGGCAACAACACTCGCCGCAAGCTCGATGTGGACGAGTTCCGTGGGTTCGTCCTCGTGGACCAATACGTACCGCTCGTTTTCGTCAACGGGGCGGATGCCAGAGCGGCGCAGATGTTCACGCTCGCGCATGAACTTGCTCACGTGTGGTTTGGCAGCAGTGCCGCATTCGATCTCCGAGACCTGCAGCCGGCGCCGGATGCGACGGAACAGATCTGTAACCGGGCGGCCGCTGAGTTCCTGATTCCGGAGGCAGCGCTGCGCGAAGTTTGGCCGGGCGCCCGGCTGGACGCGGAACCATTTCAGGTCATCGCTCGACGCTTCAAGATCAGCGTCCTGGTCGCCGCACGAAGAGCGCTCGATGTGGGCCTCATCCGACGGCGGGAGTTCTTGGACTTCTACCAAGCCTATCTGGAGGACGACCGGCGAACGGCAGCGAGGGCGCAGGAGGGGGGGGATTTCTACGCGACCCAGACGTTACGCGTAGGCCACCGGTTTGCGCGCGCGGTCGTGCGAGCAGTTAAAGAAGGCAGGCTCTTGTATCGGGAAGCTTACGAACTGACCGGCTTGCACGGGCAAACATTCGACAAGTTCGCCTCCGGGTTCGATAGACCCGGTAGGCGATGAATGCTCCGCCGTCATATTTACTCGATGCGAACGTTTTCATCGAAGCGGCGCGACGTTATTACGCATTCGATTTGGTTCCTCGGTTTTGGACGAGCCTCGAGCAGCTGGCACAAGAGGGGCGAGTCCGCAGCGTGGATCGCGTCAAACAGGAATTGGTGAAGGGCCACGACCGGCTGGCTGAATGGGCCGCGAGAGATTTTGTGCATGGTTTCGCTTCGACAGACACGGCCGAGGTCCTCGCGGAGTTCAGGAGGGTCATCGCTTGGGTTACCGCACAGGCGCAGTTTTCGGATGCCGCCAAGCAGCAGTTCGCTAGCGGTGCCGATGGCTGGCTCGTCGCCCACGCTAAAGCCAACGGCGGCGTTGCTGTGACGCAGGAGCAACTGTCCGTGGATGTGAGGCGAAGGGTGCCCATCCCCAATGTCTGTAAGGCGTTCGCGGTTCGGTATGTGGATACCTTCGAGATGCTGCGCGAACTCGGGGTGAGGCTCGCGTGACGGCGGAGCGTCTTATGCCGCACGCGATGCGATACGGTGTTTTGGTCGCTCGGGGGCCCCTGCGGACCGAGATGGGCACAAAGGCCTGCGGGCCAACGGACCGCGTTCAGGATCTCTGTGCAGTCCTCGTCGCCGCCTCGGTAATGGGCAAGATCGATATGCGGGAGGGGACAGCATGAGCGTCAGGGTAGGCGAGCGAAGCTTCGAGGAGGCGATCGAGTGCGCGCTCCTCGAGAACGGGCCGGACGCCTGTGCAGGCGACGCCATCACCGTCCGCGAGACCCTCGCACCCTACGGAGACGGTGGCGCCGCCCTGGGTGGTTATCGGAAACGCCGCCGGGAGGAGTACGACCGCGAGCTCTGCCTCCTGTCACGCGACGTCGTCGACTTCATCCTCGCCACCCAACCGAAGGAGTGGGAGAGGCTGCGGCAGCACTACGGAGCGGAGGTGAAGGAACGCTTCCTCGCGAGGCTCTCGCGCGAGATCGGCCGGCGTGGCGCCCTGGATGTGCTGCGCAACGGCGTCAAGGACTCCGGGTGCGCGTTTCGTCTGGCATTCTTCAGGCCGGCGAGCGGTCTGAACGAGGCGCTCCAGCGCCTGCACGCCGCGAACCTTTTCGCCGTGGTGCGGCAGCTGCGTTACAGCGAGAAGGACGCGAAGAGTCTCGACCTGGTGCTGTTCCTGAACGGGATCCCGATCTTCACGGCCGAGCTCAAGAACCCGCTCAATGCTCAGACCGTCGAGGATGCGATCCGCCAGTACAAGACCGACCGCGACCCTCGCGAGCCGCTGCTCGCTCACGGCCGGTGCCTGGCCCACTTTGCGGTGGATCCGGAGCTGGTGTTCGTCACCACCCGCCTTGCGGGGCTGAAGACCGTGTTCCTTCCCTTCAACCAGGGACGCTTCAGTGGGGCGGGGAACCCGCCCGTGCCGCCAACCCAGAAAGGCTATGCCACGCGCTACCTCTGGGAGGACATCTGGGCTCGCGACAGCGTCCTCGACCTCGTCCGCCAGTTCATCCACGAGGTCGAGGAGGAGGATGAGAGTGGCCGCAAGACCGGCCAGCGTTTCCTCATCTTTCCCCGCCATCAACAGCTTGACGCCGTGCGCAAGCTGGTGGCCCAGGCTCGCGGCCACGGGATAGGCGAGCGCTACCTGATCCAACACTCCGCCGGGAGCGGCAAGAGCTTTACTATCGCGTGGCTCGCCCACCAGCTCTCGACTCTTCACGACGCCGGGGACCGGCGAGTGTTCGACTCGATCATCGTGGTCACCGATCGCCGTGTTCTCGACCGGCAGCTCCAGCGCACCGTCCGCCACTTCGAGCAGACCCTGGGCGTGGTGGAGAACATCGATCAGACCTCCCGCCAGCTCCGGGAAGCGCTCGAGTCGGGAAAGACCATCATCGTGACCACGCTGCAGAAGTTCCCGGTGATCGCTCAGGAGATCGGAGCACTCCCGGGGCAACGCTTCGCGGTGATCGTCGACGAGGCCCACTCCTCGCAGTCAGGCGAGAGCACGAAGAGCCTCAAGGCTGTCCTGGCCTCCCGAAGCCTGGAAGAAGCGGAGCAGGAAGAGGCCGAAGCCGAGACGCCCGAGGAAGAGCTCGAGAATGCGATCCTCGCGGAGATCCAGCGGCGAGGCCGACTCCCGAATCTCTCGACCTTCGCCTTCACGGCCACGCCGAAGCAGAAGACGCTCGAGCTGTTCGGTACCAAGAGGGCCGACGGAAAGTTCGAGGCCTTCCATCTCTACAGGATGCGGCAGGCCATCGAGGAGGGTTTCATCCTCGACGTCCTGGAGAACTACACCAGCTACAAGGCCTACTGGCGGCTGCTCAAGAAGATCGAGGACGACCCTCGCTACGACAAGAAGAAGGCCTCCTACCTCCTCAAGTCGTTTGTCGAGCTTCACCCGCACGCCATTAATGAGAAGGTCCGCATCATGGTGGAGCACTTCGCCGCGCAGGCCCAGAACGAGATTGCTGGTAGGGCCAAGGCCATGATCGTGACGCGCTCGCGGCTGCACGCCGTGCGCTACAAGCTCGCGCTCGATCGATACCTCGAGGAGCGCGGCTATCCGTGGAAGACGCTCATCGCATTCTCGGGCAGCGTTCAGGACGGGGGCCAGTCCTACACCGAGCCCGGGATGAACTCCGCTGGCAAGGACAAGGTGATCGGTGAGCGCCAGACGGCCGCGGAGTTTGAGAAGCCGGAATACCGCTTCCTCGTGGTGGCCAACAAGTTCCAGACCGGCTTCGATCAGCCGCTGCTGCACACGATGTACGTTGACAAGAAGCTCGGCGGCGTGAACGCGGTTCAAACTCTTTCCCGCCTCAACCGTGTCCACCCGCAGAAGCGAGGCACGATGGTGCTCGACTTCGCCAACGAGGCCGAGGAGATTCGCCAGGCCTTCGAGCCCTACTATGAGACCACGCTTCTGTCAGAAGTGACGGACCCGAACCTCCTGTACGAGATCCAGGGGCGGCTCATCAACTTCGGGATCTACACCGAGGCCGATGTAGACGCGTTCGCCCGGGTCTACTTCAATCGGAAGGCGACCCAGGACCAGCTCTACGCAGCCCTGGCCCCGGCGCGGCAGCGGTTCGAGGGGCTGTCTCCTGAGGAGCAGAAGGGCTTCCGTGGCGAGCTCACGGACTATGTGAGGCTGTATGCCTTCCTTGCCCAGGTGCTCACCTTTGCGGACGTCAGCTTGGAGAAACTATACGTGTTCGCCCGCCACCTGCGTCGTCTCCTGCCCTCTGATCGGGACGAACTGCCGCGCCAGGTTCAGCAGAACATCGACATGGAGTCGTACCGCATCCAGCAGACGAGCCGCGGTGCCATCCGACTGGAGCGGCGTGCCGGCCTGCTCGAACCCATGCGGACCCGCGAGCGTCACGGCGAGGTCGTAGAGGAACTCGAGCCGCTCTCGCAGATCATTGCGGAGCTGAACGAGCGCTTCGGACTCAATCTCGGCCCCGAGCACAGGGTCACGCTGGAGCAGATCCGTGAGGCCCTCGACCAGGACCCCGGCCTTGACGCGAGCGCGCGCGTCAACGCCCGAGAGAACGTGCGCCTCACCTTCGATCCGAAGGTCGAGGACAAGATCCAGGAGATCGTCGAGACGAACTTCGAGCTGTACAAGCGGATCACCGACGATCCGGCCTTCGGCCAGGCGATCAAGAACCTGCTCTTCGACGACTACATCCGGCGCCACCGGCGCGCGGAGGATCTGCTCAAGCTCCAGGAGTCGAAGACGCTTGAGTTCAAGTCCAGCCTGCGATGGAACCTGAAGGAAGACCGCAATGACGATGCGCACGTCACCTATGCCGTGCTCAAGACGATCGCCGCCTTCCTCAATACCGAGGGGGGCGACCTGCTCATTGGCGTGGCGGATGATCGGACAGTCCTGGGGATCGAGCATGACCAGCTTGAGAATGACGATAAGTTCATGCGCCACCTGATTCAGACCGTTCGGAATGTCCTCGGCGATCGCGCCGGCACCTGTGTCGATCCCAGGATGCAGATCGTTCAGGCCAAGACCGTGTGCCTCGTCTCCTGCCAGCGGAGTCCCGAACCAGTGTTTCTCAAGTGGAACGGCGCCGAGACCCACCCCCGCGGCGACTTCTACGTTCGGAGCGGACCGAGAACCGATCGCCTGAGCCCGGCCAGCGCGCAGGAGTACATTCGAACTCGGTTCCGATCGCAACCGGCCGAAGGATCGAGCCCAGGATCGACGTAACGAGGTATGCGGGCGGCGGCCCGCTCTTAGGTTCCGCGGAGACGCCGCGCCAGGAACTCCGCGTGACTGGGGAGTCTTGAGCCGACATCTGCGAGCGATCACTATGTACGAGGCCTTACACGCGGCACTGCACAACCTGCAGGCTACCGGACCCTCGGGTTTCGAGGGATTCATCACGGATCTCATCAGTTCCCTGACCGGGCGCGTTTTCTTCTTCGCGCGGAGTGGTACGCAGGGCGGCAGGGACGCTAGCACGGCTGGATATGGTGCCACCTACATAGACATCGAATGCAAGCGTTACCGCCTCGATGCGTCGCCGACCACGCGCGACCTGCTTGGGGGTCTCCAGGAGGCGATCGACGCGAGTCTTGGGCGCCTCGACATCTGGCTTGTGGTCAGCACCGGCGCCATCGGTGCAGAGCAGGCCGCGACGTTGCGCAGGGTCGCGGATGACAGGGCCGTTGCTGTTGAGATTCTGGACTGGCAACGCGCACCCATTCCTCAGCTGGCAGTGTTGTGTGCAGCCCTTCCCGAACAGACCCTTACAGGACTCTCTACCAGAGGTGTCGTGAGGACCGATTCGGAGAAGGTCAAAGGCGACCTCCAGGCCGTCCACGAGCATCCGAGCTTCAGATCGCTGCTCACTGGGCTTCGGAGTCGCCTTGGTGCCGCCGACGTCGGCCTCGACCATGCCCGCGCCGCGGCAAACAGCTCACTGGAGCGATCCCTTGCCACACACGCGGCAGCGATCGCAGCGTTCAACCAAGTGTTGTGCCCTACGGACCCGGACTTTCATCGGTATGTCGATCGGCCTACCGTATACGCCTCACTCGACGCTTGGTACCGAGTGTGGGCGACAGAGCGGCCTCTTGCCGTTGTCCTCGGGCCGGAGGGGAACGGCAAGAGTTGGGCCACCATGGGCTGGTGGGCGAAGTTATCGTTCAAACCATTGACTCTTCTCGTCACGAGCAACCGCCTGACGCAGGACAACGCTCTCAGTCTTCTCGCCGCGTCGCTCGCCTTCCAAACGGAACTCCGCGACATGACGTTCTGGCAGAGACGGCTCCGGCAATGGCTCACCCGATCATCCTCAGCGGAGACACCGCTGCTGTTGGTGATTCTAGATGGACTCGACGAGCGGCAAGGTGCGGCTTGGGATCAGATCTTCGCATCCCTAGCTGCGCCGGAATGGGCCGGACGCCTCGCTATCATTGCAACGTGCCGCCCCCATTTCTGGGCCGACGGGGTTGCCCCATTCCTCCCCCGCCAGCTGAGACCTGCTCCTATCGAGGTTCCGCAGTTCGACGATGCTGAGCTCGCGGCCGCCTGGGGCAACCGTTACCCGAGGCTGGTCGATATGCCCCAGGCGGTGCGTACCTTCATTCGGACACCACGCATCCTTCGCCTTGCCCGCGATCATGTCGCTCGCCTCATGGAAAGTGGCGATCTTACCGTCGAGCGTCTCCTAATCGAGGATTGGTGTGATCGGCGGCGGCTGAAGCCCGGCTTCGCTCACACCGAAGGCGACTTCAGGGGGCTCGTCATTGCTCTGGCGCGCGATCTCCGTGAGGGAGTTAGTGAGTTCAGCCGTGCTCATCTGCGTCGCTACTCCGCGCTCGCCCAGCGGAGCCCAAATCGGGATCTGGACAAGGACCTTGCCGAGATCATCGAAGGGAAGCTATTCACGCCTATCGATGCTTCGTTGGACCGTTACCGCGTGCGACCTGAGTATGTCGGTCTGGCGCTCGGCTTGCTCCTAGCGCGAGAGGTGCGTGATGCATACAAGCATGAAGGCGCGGCTGGCGTCGACAGCGAGTTAGCGAGGACGCTTGATCCTATTGGCGACTTTGATCAGGCGGGCGACACGCTGCGAGGGGCCTGCGCCGCAGCGTCTGCAGAGCCCGACTACCCGGTCGAAGCACGTGTGATGCTCTTCCGCGCATGGCTCGACCGCAGGAGCATGGACGAGACTCAGTGGTACGACTTCGCCGCGTACCTTCCAGCAAATCCCCTCGTCTTCTTCGATCTCGCCGAGGGGCTCTGGTGTGGTACTGATGTCAACCCTACCGGGCGTCAGTGGGTCGCCGACGCGATTCTTCGGTGGCGGCATCTCTCAGCGGTTCGTGATCTTATCGAAGCGCGATGCCGGAAATGGCTCGGTAGCTGGCATCGCGACTGGCAAGGCGGTCTTCGGTCTCACGACGCCGACCAGCTCGAGCGACATCGCCAACAGGTTGACGGCAGTCGATCGGGTTTAACGGCGAGTGAATCGCGGTTGAGTAGCCAACTTCTGGTCGAGGCCGCAACGTTGTCGGCGCCGTCGATGGCACGTCTTGCAATCTTGCTCGTGTCCCATGGACCACGGGTTCCTCACGTGCCGGGATTCGTCGCCTGGGCACTGAGCCGAGCGATCATGCATGCGGCATGGGAGATTGACGAAGTCGCCTGGTGCCTTCGGCTGAACGAGCATGATCCTGCCGAGACGGAGGCCGCCCTCCTCCGTCAGATCGATGTACTTCTGGCCGACGCCTCGGCCGTGGGTGTCCGGGCCGCTCGAAACCTCCTGTACGCCATGGGCACTCCACGGGCGGCGGTTCGGCTTGCCACGCTACCGGAGCCTACACGGTTCGAACCGCCCAGCGCGCCTCGTCTGCTAGATGTTGATCCTTTGGATCCCTTCGCCGTGTCGCCGGTGGGGCTGGCGCCTGTGCTTGATCGCCTCGCGAGGGTGCCACTGCACGCGATCCGCAGCGCATTGGGGCGGACCGCCGAGGACTATGAGCTGGCTCTACTCGAGCCGTTTCTCGCTCGGTTCGCCTCCGATGTGCTCAGCGCGTTCTACCGGCGCCTTCTGCGCACGGCATCGCAACGTGAGGCAGTTTCTCTCAGGCAACTGGGCTGGCTTGTCCCAAATCTTCTGATGGTGATAGGCCCCGACGAGGCCGCGGCCCTTGACGCTGCGCGGCGGTCGCTTCTGCCACGGCTCGGGCCCGGCCGCGATCCCCACGATGCGCGTATCACAGAGGCCTACATTCTCGCAGGCGTTTTAGGCCAGCAACTCCCTGAGCGGCAGCTCAGCCTTCTTACGGAGAGGCCGGAAGCCGCGTTGGACCTTCTCCTCCTCGAAGACCTGTTTGCCTCGATACCCGATGATTCGGCCAACGAGCGCCTCGTTGAGACAATTGGCGGAGGGCAACCTCAGGACATTCGGCGAGTACTCTGGTTCCTTAGCCGTAGTCGTTTCGGGCTCAGTGAGTTGGGACACCAGGCTCTTGTCTCGGCCTTTGCGCATCTGGATCCATCTGTCCGTGCTTCCGCCTTTCGCCTCGCTGACAACCTCCAGGATCGGGTGGCACTGCGTTGCCATCTGGAGAGCGGCTGGCTTGCCCCCACCACTCAGATCTGGGAATCCTTCTTCGGCTCGCGGGCCCTCATTACCGCCGCCTCTCGGGCTGACTACCTTGCGCTCCGGAGTCGCATTTCTCCGGACCTACTCGGCTATCTCGCCCTTCGCGACGGGACGGAGCACGCGATCCAGGCCTTTGCCGAGGATCTCGACGCGGTGTGGGAGACTATGCGGCGTGTTCCCGCCAGCATGCCTGATGTTGCGGCTCAAAGCGTCGTCGAGACTTCGTCTACGGCGTCCCGAATGCCTGAGTTTCGGCTGCCGGATATCAGGGCGATCAGCGAGTCTGCCCGTCGGACGGTACGGGTCTTCGGACGAGGGCCAACGGCGAGAGATCTAGAATCTTTCTTCGCGCAGCTGAGCTCGACCGAGCCTAGTACAGAGGACCGGGAGATCGAGAGACGTGTCAAAGCTCTGATAGAGGAAGCCCAACGGGCTGGGCGCGTTTTCTTCGGGCGGGAGATCCGCGGTCACGCGCTTGCTGAGGTTCTTGCCTGCCGGTCGGATCTTGCGGATAAGTGGATCACGGCCCTGATGCAATCAGGGGCCGCGTCCTGGGATACGCTGGAATTTTACTGCGCGCTCTGCTCCGCACTTGGAGCAACTGATGCCGACCGAGCTGCTGACATTCTAGATATCTTGCGGCGCGCACCAACGAGTCTTCGGGTGATCTACAGCCCACTGAAGGTTGACCGCTTGACCTGGCTGGCGTTCAGTCTTCCTGCAAGCGAAAGAGTCCACCGGGTTCGCGAGGCATTCCTGTCCGATGCGCACACCGATGAGCTTCTGTTCCAAATCGCTTTGGCGGCACAGGGTGGCGGTGCCGGCGAATGGCTCTGCCGTTCGATCCGACGGGACCTCGATGCGCTTGGGGTGTCCGGCGTGGCGCGAGCACTGACGCTCATCGGATTTCTGGACGAGGGCGAGGTGCTGGATGCAACTCGGCCTCAACTGGAGGGACGCTTTGGGTTCCTGGCTGACGTCGCGGGGCGCGCTGGACTTCGGATTCAGCGGAATCAGCGGGCACGTCACTGGTTTAGGCAGTTTCTTGAATGCCGCGACCCGGTGGAGGCGTGGGCGGCCTTTGGCCTATTCCTCCGCTGCGTCGACCGTCGATTCTATCTGTGGGGGGAGGCAATGAAGACCTCGATTCCTGATCTTCCTCGCCTTTGGCATCAACAGTTGGCTCTCAATGGCCAGGATATTCGCCATGCCGTAGAAAAAAACGAGGAGCGATTGGCTGAGACGCTCTTCGGATTGCGCATCTCACCAGATGAGATCGCTCCCTGGTATCGCACGCCGCCGACCGTTGATGTTGAATAGCAGAGGACGCTGACGCCAGCCAGTATCTGCAGGAGGGTAGCTCATGAACATCGCGGTTCTTGGCTGGGGCTCTCTGGTATGGTGCCCTGGGAGCCTCAGAATCAGGACTCGGTGGCGGCCTGATGGACCTATACTGCCGATCGAGTTCGCGCGGATCTCCCAGGACGAGCGGCTGACTTTAGTAATCCATCCTGGTTCGGCAGATCAGCCGACGTATTGGGCCTTCAGCGAGTGCACAACAGTCGAGGAAGCTCGCGAGAACGTTCGAGCACGAGAGAATTCGAGGCTCGGCGACATCCACTACGTCCTTCGGGATGATAAGGCCATGGAGGGAGTTCCTCCTGAGATCGCGAATAGGGTGAAGAAATGGCTGGCTCGGCAACCGGATATTCAAGGTGTCGTCTGGACGGGTTTGCCGAGTAACTGGCCAAACAAGAGGGGGCGTGATTTCACACCAGAGGACGCCGTCAGCTTTCTGCAGGAGCTGGAGGCCGTCCGGGACCGGGCGAAAGCTGCGTACGAGCGCGCGCGAGAATACATAGTGAACGCACCGCCGCTCATCGATACGACAGTACGGCGGGCGCTGCGCGCGCGTGGCTGGGAGGACGCTCGGCTTTCGGCAACTCTGTTTGAAGAGAGACCGTCGCAGGCGAAGTCGGAGTCGATATGAGAGAACCGACGCAGATTTGCCTGGGCTTTACCGACGAGCAATGGATACGCCTTCGGGCACGCCTGGGCCAAAATGATGAAGCAGCATGGGACTGCGCTGTGGAGGTCTTCGAGCGGCGGATCAGAGAGCGCTTCTTGGCCTGCATTGAAGCACTGATGGACGCCGACTCACAATGTGATGTTGAGATCGCGCGTGGAGCACCACCCGATTGCTCAACCTTGCCCGACGACGGTGGGGAGCGCGTTGTGGTTCCGGGCTTTGTGATCATGGCGCTGTGTTCCCTCCTCATCGAGACGTTGCAGTCATTTCGCGAAAGCCTCGACGAGGCGGCCGAGGTCGTTGGGCCTTGTAGCTACCCAGCTGGCCGATGCATTCGCCCGGTGGCCTCGACGACAGAGCAGTTCAAGAAGTTCTTGCGCCTGCCTGCGTTCGGTGGCGAGTTCAACGATGATCAGGTCGCTACGCAGTTCGTTCGTGGAGTGCGGAATGGAATCTTGCATGAAGCTGAGACACGAGGTTGGGTCATCTGGCGCGAAGAGCCACCGGGCCGGATCGTGGAGCGGCAAGGCGATCGCTACCTCCTGAACCGGACCGAGTTCTACCGGGCGCTGAGGTGCGAGTTCGAGAAGTACCTACGGGAGCTTCGGGATCCTGCGAACACCTCTCGGCGGCGCCGTTTCATGAAGAAGATGGACGACGTCGCGAAGGAGTGCTGAGATTGAGTGAGGGCGATACGTGGTCATCCGGAGCACAGAATGGCATCCGGGGCTCGGCGTCATCGACCCGCTGATCACGAGTAGTCACCGGCGCTCCAGCTTCCGGAGGCAGCATGCTTTGAATTTCCGGCCACCCCCGCAGACGCACGGAGCGTTGCGGGACGGCAGTTTCTGGGCGTCTGCAACCCACGATGGCCTTTCCTCGGCGAGCAGGGCTTCGAGCCGAGGATCGTGTTCCCACAATCCCTCGATCCACATCAGCGTATGGAACGGCCGAGGTGGCTCACCAAGATGAATTCCGAAACCTATCGCGCGAGGTGTGCGTCGAATGTACTTCTCGATCACTGTCCGCATGGCCGTGCGCCGTTCGAGATTCTCCAAAGAACCATCACCGGCGATGACGACCGTAAAGGCCAGGTCGTTGATGGTGTTCGCGAAGCGGCGGTAGATCCCTGATGGAGGTGACTGTTTCCTGGCCTCACGGAGCGCGGCGGCGACGATGCCGAGTTCAGCCTTGGTCAGTCCGAGAATCGCGAAGGCGATCCAGCGGGCGGAGCCGTCGTTGCGTCCCCGCCTCAACTCCTCGAGAACGTCGCGAATCTCGTCGGGCACGTCCAGGCGGAGGGGTGGAAGAGGCTGGCCTGTCCGGGCTGCCGCCATCCAACGATCAAAGGGTTCCTGGAACGCGTCCAGATAGATCATGGTCGCTCGGGGCATGAGCGCCTTCAGATCACTCGGATTCAGGCGCGTACTTAGGTAGGCGCCAAAGAGATCGAGATCATCGTTCAGTGGGAATTCGCCGTTCCGCTCGATCTGGTGTCGACGCTCAATGTAATGGAGCAAGACGTCAGGACCTTCAGCGAATCGCGTGATTAGATCGAGTTCGGAGGCGCTTACCGCCCACGGGTAATCGCCCGGCGTCATGAGGCCAAGGGCGTGAAGTTTCGCCAAGCGGGTTACGGCGGCGCCAAGGAAGTGGAGGGAGACGGTGATCAGGTAGACGCGTGTGAGATCGGCTCTGCGGACCTGTAAAACCCGGCCGGTCCTTTTCTCGCAGAACTCTGCGGTCTCGGCCGACTCAAGATAGCGTCTAGCTCTGAGCGTCTGACGGAAGGCCTCCTCGATGTTGTTCCGTAAGTCCTCGCGCAGTGCCTTGATGTCTCCGAGCTGGGCCTTCAACCGGAACCGCCGAGCCTTCGCTTCGATGAGAAGGAGGAATGGGCCCCACTTGACCGCCGCGTCGAGCTCGGTCTCGTGCCCATGCTCCACGTGGTCGGGGTCGGGATAGCTAAGGTTCTGGTAGACGGCATCGCTTCCGAACACGCGGCCCAGGTATTCGACCACGCGCTCCTCAAGCCACCGGCCCTTCGTAGCCTGAAAGCGATCCGCGACGCTGGGGAGGCGTTTCGCCTGAGCGTCCAGCGTATCCCACAGGCAATCAAGGGCGTTGGAAATATCGCCAAGCAATACGCGGTCATCGGCGAAGACGAAGAGGGGACGGGTACGTGCAAGTAGGGGATCGTCGATCCGGCGCGCGACGTCTCTCGTCAGACCGATCAACCGCAGCAGAAGGTTCCAACCACGCTCGCTCGGGACAGATCCGTCGGCGAGGATACATTCCACTCGGCTAATCGGCAGGATGGTGCCGGCCCCGGCGGCTACGCGAACCTCATGAGCCCGACGAATAGTGTCCCGCACACCTCTGCTGGCCGCGCGTCGTTGGGCCCTGCTCCCGCCGCGACGTACCTGAGGTCGCGATTTCTCGGCGGTCTCACGAGACTCCGCTTCGACTGTGTCCAGCCAGCGGTTCACTTTTCTCTGAAGCGCAGCAACCACGCCCCACAAGATGGCAGTAAGCTCGGCGGGCGAGGTACCCAGACTGTCGCGAAATTCCGCATCGAAAGGTCCGACGATTTCAAGGATCTCGCGGGTGGTCTGCTCAGGGTAGGCGGAGCCGCGAACGACGTGGGCATTGATGAGGACATGGCGGATCAGCTCATCGATGTCACTCGCCAACGATCCTTGCGCAGTCGCTTCGCGGAGCAGGGTGGATGCTGTAAGATCCGCCCCGGCCTTGACGGCGGTTTGAACAGCCTCGGGTGTCGGGAGCGCGGATCCTGGGCTCGGGAAGCGCCAAAGGTGATACGCGAGACGCTCAAGTGTTGCCGGAGCGATATTCCCCGCGGACGGGCGTTCATCGCCGCGCTTTGTGACCACCAAGCCCGTGAAGGCTGCCGCGAATAGCGCCTCGGGGGAATAGGTCTCGGCCAGCTCCCTCAGGGTCGCCGAGGCTCGTTGAACGTCCGCATCCGCGCGAGTGTGGACTCTGTCGATCAGAACATTGGCTTCACCTCGCCTTTCGTCAAGTTGGCGATCACCGGGCACGTTAACCCCCTCAGATCCGGACGTGGCGGCCGGACGCGTGGAGGGGACGCAACGGCTGGCAGCGGGTGGCTTTGTTGGTTCCACGCTGGTTCCAACTTTACGCGAATCATGGGCGAGTGCCAGGTTCGAGCGGACCTACCTCGCCAAGGGGGATCGTTCTGGCGGGCTTCTGGGAATTGAGGCGTCCAATGGGGCGGGTTTGCCGGAAGTCGCAACGCTACCGGACCCCGCTCGGCCGGATCATCGCTGTCACCACGACTGTCACTCAAGCAACGCCACAGCGTGCAACCAACCGCGATTTACCGCAACGTCGGTCGCTTGCCGGCGAGCGAGCAACGAATTGAGAATGCGGGCGAAGCGCGCGATCGACGACGAGAACTGAAAATCCTGGTGTCGGCGGTTCAATCCCGTCCCTGCCCACCATCTTTCTCTTCACCGCCGATCACCGGCTGGAGCGAGGGATGTCCAGAGACCCAGGAATGAGGTTGCCATGACGAGATAGGAAAGTTCTCAGGAGGATCCGATGGTCAGGTTCGAGTTCGAGGATGTCGATCCGTACAGCGTTGCCGAGCCTCACCGGGAGCGGCGGTTCGGTGGCGCGAGTCTCTGCGCCGGGTGCAAGCACGCCCACCTCTATCGCCGGCGCGACAAGCTCGACCTCGCGGTCTACTGCCACCAGCTCGGCACGTACGTCCCGCCCGACATCGTCGAGTGTAGTCAGTTCAGCACCGTGGTGGCGCTGAGCCTGCACCAGATGCAGAAGATCGCCCTGCCGATCGACGCGCCCGGGAGTCAGCGACGGGAGCTATCGCTAAGGTTGGATGAGGTAGCGCGGTGAGGTCGGCGGGGATGTTATCCTTACCTCAAGTAAGGATAACGGCCGGAGGTAAGGAGATGCCGACCAGTACCATCACCAGCAAGGGCCAGGTGACCATCCCCAAACGGATCCGGGACTTTCTCAAGGTGAAGGCCGGCGACCAGCTCGACTTCGTGATCGTCGATGATGGTCGGGTCCTCGTGCGAGCCAGCACCGTCGGCGTGGACGAACTGAAGGGCCTCCTGCACCGAGCCGGCCGGAGGCCGGTCACCCTGGCGCAGATGGAGGCGGCGATCGTCCGGGGCCACGGCAAGCGGTCGTGATCGGGCTCGATACCAATATCTTGGCCCGGTATCTGACCCAGGACGACCCGGCCCAGTCCCGTCGCGCCAACGCCGTCATCGCCGAGGCGACTCGACGGGGTGATCGCTGCGCGGTCAACACCATCGTGCTCTGTGAGCTGGTCTGGGTTCTTCGCGACGCCTACGGTGTCGATCGAGACACGGTGGTCACGACCCTCGAGCAGATCCTCGACACGGCGCAGTTCGTCATCGAGGATAGGGATCTGGCGCGGCGTGCGCTGACCGACTACCGCCACGGCCCCGGAGACTTCTCCGACTACCTCATCGGGTGGCGTAACCGCCGAGCCGGCTGCTCGGAGACCGCCACCTTCGATCGGGCCCTCAGGCGAAGCGGGCTATTCCGCCTCGTGTGATCGGCCCAGCACGAGTGGCCGGGACCCCCGGCGGGAGCTTGCCACCACGCGGCCCTTCAAGCTGCGTAGCCCTCGACGTCATCCTCGACTTCGTCGCCAGCGGCTTAGGGCCGAGCTCGACGTGGCGCCCAACCCCTGCATGTGGAACGCGGGCCGCGGTCGTCAGGCCGACGTCGAGAAGGTGACCCGACCGACACTAATCCTGTGGGAGCAGGGATCCCTACGTGGCGTCAGTGGTGGCCGGCCTGCGCCGTGACGGTCGGGGCGCCGGAGCGCCTCTCCCCTTGCTACCATGGTCCGGCTTCGGTTGATCTGAGCCTCACACCGCCTCTCGAGGAGGAGAGTCGAACGATGACGCCGGAACGCCCCTCGCCCCAGGCCGGAGACCCCGCTCCCCCCTGCCGTCGCCCCGGAACGGCTTCGAGGCGAATACGGTGCTGAACGAGCAGGGGCTCTGAGCCGCTGAGGGGCTCCCTCAGGCCATGGCTGTGATTTGCGCGGGGTGCGGGTTCGCGGCGCCGCCGGACGCTGCCTTCTGCCCCAGATGCGGGAGGAAGCTGCCGTCGGCCTGCGCCACGTGCGGCACGCCCTGCCCGCCCGACTTCGCTTTCTGCCCGCGCTGCGGGAAGAGCCTCGCGTCGGCGTCGGCGGGGCCGCCCGCCGTTCAGCGAGTCCGAGTGGAGCCGCCGGCGCCCACCGCGACACCGGCTCCATTCGAGACCGATCGGCGGACGGTCACCGTCCTCTTCGCCGATCTCTCGGGGTTCACGGCGCTCTCCGAGCGGCTCGATCCGGAGGATGTGCGCGCCTTCCAGAGCGAGCTATTCCGCGAGATGTCGGCGGCCATCGAACGCTACGGCGGGTTCGTGGAAAAGTATGTGGGCGATGCCGCCATGGCGGTGTTCGGCGCGCCGACGGCTCACGAGGGTGATCCCGAGCGGGCGCTCCGGGCGGCGCTCGACATGCAGGCGGGCATGGGCCCGCTCAATGAGCGGTGGGCGCGGCGCCTCGGGCGACCGCTGGCGTTGCATGTAGGCATCAACACCGGCCCGGTGGTGGCCGGGACCATCGGGACGACCTCCGACGCTGCCTATGCCGTCACCGGCGACACCGTGAACATCGCAGCGCGACTTCAGGGGGCGGCCCCGGCCGGGCAGGTCCTGGTCAGCCGAGCCAGTCACGCGCTCACCCGCCACGCCTTCGCCTTCGAGGCACTGGGTGAACTCTCGTTGAAGGGCAAGGCCGAAGGCGTGCCCGCGTTCCGTCTCCTGGGTGTCCTCGAGGCACCACGGCCGGCCCGCGGGCTCGAGGCCCTCGGCCTGCATGCCCCGCTGATCGGCCGCGAGCGCGAGCTCGGCCAGCTCCTGACCGCCTTCGCCGGGATGCGCGCCGGGCGCACCCAGGTCGTGAGCCTGGTGGGGGAAGCGGGCGTGGGCAAGTCTCGGCTCCTTGCTGAGTTCGTGCGCGCGCTCGAGGAAGCCGGGCGGCTGGCGGACACGGCGGTGAGGCGCGCGGTGTGCTCATCGCTCGGCGAACAAACCTACGGCGTGATGGCGACGCTGCTGCGCCAGGCCTACGGGGTAGCGGCGGACGACTCCCTGGACATGGCCCGGCGCAAGCTCGCCACGGGCCTGGAAGCCCTGGGCGCGGATGCTGAGGAGCAGGCTCGGTTCGCCGCCCTCCTGGGGCATGTGCTGGGTCTCGAGACCGAGGATCCGCGCCTCCGCCATCTGGAGCCCGAGCAGATCAAGCGCCAGCTCTTCCTGGCCACCCGGGCGCTCGTGGAGCGAAGGCTTGAGGGGAGCCCGCTCCTGCTCATGGTCGAGGATCTTCACTGGGCCGATGCCGCTTCCGTAGAACTCTTGCGCTCCGTCACCGATCGGCTGACAGACCGGCGGCTGATGATCGTGGCGACCTACCGTCCGGTGGTGGCGCCCGGCAGCCTGGCGGGCAGTCGCGTGAGCCACACGGTCATCCGGCTGGAGCGCCTGTCGGATGGGGAGAGCCAGGCCTGGCTGGGCGCGCTGCTCGGTCCCGCGGCGGAGGCGTTGCCGGAGCGGCTCCGGGCGCTGATCGTGGGACGGGCTGGAGGCAACCCTCTCTACCTCGAGGAAATCCTGAGAAGCCTCCTGGCTCAGGGGACCTTGGTTCGGGAGGACGGTGGGTGGCGATGGGCGGCCGGCGCCCCCTCCGTCGATGTCCCCGTGAGCCTGCAAGGGCTGCTCCTCTCGCGTCTCGATCGCCTCCCGCCCGACGCCCGTCAGACACTCCAGGAGGCCGCGGTGCTGGGTTCGGCGTTCGACGAGCGGCTGCTGCGTCGGGCTTGCGCCCAGCCCGCAGCGGTCGACGACGTGCTGGAGGGGCTGCAAGACGCCGAGCTCCTCGCCGAGGAGCCTCGCGCGGTGGGGATCGCCGATCGCCGCTTCCGCTTCACCCATGGCCTCGTCCAGGAGGTGGTGTACGAGAACCTGCTTCACCGTCGTCGGACTGAGCTGCATACCCGAGTGGGACAGGCGCTAGAGGACCTCTACGGCCAGGCCCCCTCGCGACTCGAGGATCTCGAGGCGCTCGGTCATCACTGGAGCCTGTCGGCGGACAAGCCCCGGGGTGCGCGCTACCTCGTCGCCGCGGGGGACTGGGCCCGCGACATCTATGCCAGCGCCGATGCAGCCAGGCAGTACCAGCGTGCGCTGGAGATCTTCAGCGAGTGCGAGGGATGCGAGGGCGAGCGTCTGGCCGTGACCGAGCGAATGGGCGATCTCCTGGTGCCCGCCGGTGGACGCGAGGAGGCCATGAGGTACTTCGAGCGCGCCTTGCGAGGCCAGGAGGCGACCGGCGACCGACGGGCGCGGGCGCGACTCCACCGGAAGATCGGCGGCCTTCACTGGGAGGGCGGCGACCGGGCGCGGGCCCAGGCCTGCTTCGCGGCGGGGCTCGCCGAGCTGGAGGAGCATCGCGACGACGTGGAGCTCGCGCATCTGTATCAGGAGATGGGGCGGCTCGCGTTCCGGGCCGGTGATCACCAGCGCGCTCTCCAGTGGGCGGAGCGAGCGCTGGCCCATGTCGAGCCCCTGCTGACGACGGAGCCCCGGGATCCCGAGACGCGGCGGGAGGCTGCCGCGGCCGTGGCCCACGCTCACAACACGCTGGGCGCCGCCCTGGCGAGACTGGGCCGCCTTGGGGAGGCGGTGGCGCGCATCGAACGGAGCGTGGTCGCGGCGGAGGCCGAGGGGCTGCTCTCGGTCGTGTGCCGGGGCTACGCCAATCTGGGCGTTCTCTACAGCACGCTCGATCCCGCGCGCGCCATCGAGACGTGCCAGCGTGGCCTCGAGGTCGCCAAGCGCATCGGCGACCTCGGCTTCCAGTCCCGGCTCTATGCGAATCTGGCCGTGGCCTATTGCGCGCTCACGAACCAGTGCGATGTGGAGGGCATCGGCGCGGCGAAGAGCGCGATCGACCTGGACCGGCGCCTAGGCCTCCTGGATCATCTGGCGGTGCCTCTCATCGTCCTCGGCCAGATCTACCAGTGCCACGGCGAGCACGCACAGGCCTTCGCCATGTATGAGGAGGCCCTGGGCTTGGCCGAGCAGGTCGGGGAACCCCAGCTCCTCTTCCCCTGCTACGACGGTTTGGCTACCCTCTATCTCGACGCCGGGAACCAGGCCCTGGCCGAGGCCTACCTGGCGAAGGCGCAGGAGGTCTGCGAACGGGCCGGGGTCGAGCCTGACGCGCTGATGGTGCTACCGTTCCTCTGCTGAGACGCACACGAAGGAGTCCGACATGACGATTGCTGAATCGCGCCCGCCGGTGTCGCCGGGCGAGCCGGCGCCTGACTTTACCCTTCCGGCCGTGGACGGGACGGAAACGGTGTCGCTGGCAGACTATCGGGGCCGGAGCCCCTTGTTCCTCGCCCTGTTCATCGGGCTGTGGTGCCCGTTCTGCCGGCGATCGATCGCGCAGATGGGGGCCACCGAGGGCAAGCTCAGGGCGCTCAGGGTGGAGTCGCTCGGGATCGTGGCCACCCCGCCGGAGAACGCCCGGCTCTACTTCAAGTTCCGACCGACCCGCCTGCGGCTGGCCGCCGACCCGGAGCTCACCGCGCACCGCGCGTACCGCCTGCCGAAGCCGGCCCCGACCCCGGAGTTCATGAAGGCTCTGGAAACTGCACGGATCAATCCCAACGGAGAGTTCCCCGAGCCGCTGCCGATCATGGAGGCGGCCGCGGCGATGGCGAAGCTCGACGGCTACACGGAGAACGAGACTGACCACGCCGAGATGGAGCGACAGTTTCCCCAGCTCAAGGGCCAGTTCCTGATCGACCGCGACGGCATCGTCCGCTGGGCCAACATCGAGTGCGCCGCCGAGGGCTTGGCCGGAGTCGGGAAGTTCCCATCCGAAGAGGAGATCCTCAGCGCAGCGCGCGCTCTGCCGCGCTCCTGACCGGCGGGGCTTCACGCGGTCCGCGTCTTGAAGTACGAGCTCTTGAGCGCGATCTTGTCGCCCGCGAGGTGAAGGAGGACAAGGAATGGCCCCGAGTGAGTCGCGGCCCACGGTCCAGCCCGGACAGAAGGCTCCCGACTTCTTGCTGCCACTCGTCTCGGAGGACGGTCAGGTGGCGCTCGGCGAGTATCGAGGGCGCTCCCCGCTGCTCCTGGCATTGCTCCGCACCATCTGGTGACCCTTCTGCCGCCGACGCATCACCCAGTTGGGTGAGACGCGACTGAAGCTCGAGAGGGCTGGGGTCGAGCTTCTGGCGGTCACGGAGGGCCCGACGGAGCCAGTTCGGAAGTACTTCCGTATGAGGCCGCCACGCATCCGCGTGGCCTCGGATCCCGAGTGGCACATCTACCGCGCGTATGGCGTGCCGATGCCGCCCTCCACACCGGAGTACAAGCAGCTGCGGGCGACAGTGCGCATTAACCCTACCGGCGAGGCCCCCGAGCCGATGTCACTCGACGCGGTGCAGACCTGGCTCAGGGAGCACCATCGATTCGGGGAGATCCCGGAAGACCAGGCGGACCTGCTGCGTCCCACGCGACCGGACTTCAATAACATCCACGCGGGGCACTTCCTGATCGATCGCGCTGGGGTCGTCCGCTGGATGCAGATCGAGACACCGATCGACGACCTGTCACGCTACGGCGTCTTCCCCACCGACGACGAGATCCTGGCCGCCGCGCGCGCCGCAGGCGTGTGATCCTCGGCTGAGGTCCGGGGCCGGACGCACGCCAGCAGGGTGAGCGTCGCGCTCATGACCTACTCGATCACCTGATCCGCACGCATCAGCAACGACGGCGGATAGTACGCTCCGGCCCGCTCAACCGATCTGACGTAGGTCCGATGGATTCCTGCCTGATCGGCCACCCCCGTGAAGTGCACCCCGTTTGGACTACTCACCGTGGGGACGTAACAAGCGGCGGGAGGCCCCATGGGCGACCATCCACGGAAGGCAGACGGCCGGCGGGTGTTGAAAAGGGCCTTTGACGGTCTATGCTCCCCCCGGGCCAACGGGTCCACGCACTTGTTGCTAGATCATCCCCCGCCCGATTGACCCTGGTCCCATCCGGCGCTACGTTTGCGGCACCCGTCAGGCCCTCTGCGGGCGAGGCAGCGGCGGCATGAAGTACGGGTTTCCGTTCGGTTGACGTGGGGTACTATCCTGCGGCGCTGGGCGCTCGCCAAGCAGGGGCTGGGCGCAGGGGGGATCGCTGAGATGCGTCGCTAGCGGGCGGCGGAGCTGTATCGGCTTAACGGGGAGTTGCTGTTGCATCGCGCCGTCACCGCCAAGCCAGAGGTCGAGACGTGCTTCCGTCAAGCCCTTGACACTGCTGGCCGCCAGGGCGCGAAGTCTCTCGAGCTACGGAGCGCGATGAGCTTGAGTTCTTTCTGGCAGACACAGGGCAGGCGCGAAGAAGCCGACAACTGATAGCGGAGATCTACGGCTGGTTCGCCGAGGGGCTCGACACGGCCGATCTAAAGAAGGCCAGGGTGCCGCTCGATCAACTCGGATGAAGGCGAGATGGAACGAACAGCTTCGAAAAATCCCGTGAGGATGGAATTTCTCCTCACGGTTTGGCGAAGGAGATCGAAGGCTCCCACCACCAGCCGTCCGGAGGTTCGCCGTTGGGTCGAATCGAGAGGCTCCGCGCCGAATGGGCGCGGCAGACCGATCCGGCGTACCGGAAGCAGCTCGCCGAGCAGATCCAGAAGATTGCCCACGAGGACGTACGTATCCTGGGGGGCAGCTCGTCGTCCCTGGTCCGTTCACGAAGAACGTCCAGGGAGTACTCCGGTTCGGCGTGCCGCTTCTCTGGGACATCTCGGTGTAGCGCCAACGAGGGGAGGGCATATGCATCCAGTCAGTCGTCGGCAGTTCCTGGCAGGCAGCTCGGCCGCGGCGGCGGGTCTCGCGCTCGGCGCTTCGTTCGTCCACGCCCAGAAGCGCGGGGGGACGATGCGGTTCATCCCCCACGCCGACCTCAAGATCCTCGACCCGGTCTGGACGACCGCCTACATCACGCGCAACCACGGCTACATGATCTACGACACGCTGTTCGCTGCGGACGCCAACTTACAGATCCGTCCCCAAATGGTCGAGAAGTACTCGGTCAGCAAGGATGGCATGAAGTACAGCTTCACCCTCCGCGACGGGCTCAAGTGGCACGATGGGCAGCCGGTGACGGCGGAGGACTGCGTGGCCTCGCTCCAGCGCTGGGGCAAGCGTGACACGGTCGGCCGGCTCCTCTTCGGCGCGGTGGGGAAGCTCCAGGCCGTCGACCGGAAGACGTTCGGGCTCGAACTCCAGGAGCCCTTCGGGCTCGTGCTCGACGCCATCGGCAAGCCGTCCAGCAACGTGCCCTTCATGATGCCGGCCCGCGTCGCCGCCACCTCGGAGAGTGAGCAGATCAAGGAGGCCATCGGGTCGGGGCCCTACAAGTTCGCCAAGGAGGAGTGGCAGCCCGGCAACCAGGTCGTGTACGTCCGCAACCCCGACTACGTGCCGCGCAACGAGGAGCCGAGCGGAGCCGCCGGTGGCAAGCGGGTCTACGTTGACCGGGTCGTCTGGCGCTACATCCCGGACGCGGCCACCGCCAACGCCGCGCTCGAGGCCGGGGAGGTCGACTTCTGGGAGAACCCGCCACTCGACTTCGTGCCGCGGCTCGAGAAGAACCCCAACGTCAGCGTCTTCGTAACGGATACCCGCGGAACCCAGGGCTGGCTCCGGCCGAACCACCTCCACCCGCCGTTCGACAACCAGAAGGCCCGCGCGGCGCTCCTGTGGCTCGTCAACCAGCAGACGTACCTCCAGGCCGCCATCGGCCAGCCCAAGTACTACCGGACCTGTCCCGGGTACTTCATGTGTGGCGGCCTCCCTTACGAGAGTGCGGCCGGCGCGCCCGCAAAGCCTGATCTCGAGCGGGCCAAGCAGCTCATGAAGGAGTCGGGCTACGACGGCCGCCCCCTGGTCCTGCTCGACCCGACGGACATCGCCATCCTCCACGGCGCGACGCTCGTAACCCGCGAGCTGCTGACGGGCATCGGCGTGAACGTGGACCTCCAGGCCCTCGACTGGAGCACGCTGGTCGCGCGCCGCGCCAAGAAGGAGCCGCCAAAGGAGGGCGGCTGGAATCTCTTCCACACGTGGGCGATCTCGCTGGACGTGATGACGCCGGCCGTGAACATCGGTATCTCCGGCGCCTGCGACAAGGCCTGGTTCGGCTGGCCGTGCAACGAGCAGATCGAGAAGCTCCGGGCGGAGTGGGCCCGCACCACGGACGCCGCCAAGCGCAAGCAGCTCGCCGAGCAAATCCAGACAGTGGCCTTCGACTACGTGCCGTACGTGCCGTGGGGGCAGTGGGTGCTGCCGTCCGCCCACCGGAAGAACCTCCGCGGTGTCGTTCAGTTCGGCGCGCAGCTCCTCTGGAACGTCTCGATCGAGTGAATGCTCCCCCAAATCCTGCGCCGGCTCCTGGCCACCATCCCTGTCATGGGGGTGGTGGCCATCGCCGTCTTCACGCTGCTCCACCTCACCCCCGGCGACCCCGCAGTGATCATCGCCGGCGACTACGCCACCACCGACGATATCGCGCGCATCCGCACCCGGCTCGGGCTCGACCGGCCCTTCCTGACCCAGGTCGGCATCTGGCTCGGCCAGATCGTCCGCGGCGACCTCGGCACGTCCATCTTCTCCGGGCTGCCCGTGACCAAGCTGATCGGCCAGCGGGCCGAGGCCACCATCGCCCTCACCCTGTTCGCGATGCTGATCAGCGTCTCGGTCGGGGTCCCCCTCGGCGTCATCGCCGCCTGGAAGCAAGGGTCGTGGGTCGACCGGATCGTCATGGTGTTTGCCGTCTCAGGCTTCTCCATGCCGGTGTTCTGGCTCGGCTTCCTGCTCGTGTTCATCCTCGCCATTTCGCTCGCCTGGCTCCCCGTGCAGGGGTACGTCTCGATCACGGCGGGCTTCGTGCCGTTCATCCGGCACCTGATCCTGCCCGCACTGACGCTGTCCGTCGTCTACATGGCGTTGATCGCCCGCATGACGCGGGCCAGCATGCTTGGGGTCCTCCGGGAGGACTACGTCCGCACGGCCTTCGCCAAGGGGCTGGCGCCGCGGCGCGTTCTCGTCCGGCACGCGCTCAGGAACGCCTCGCTGCCGGTGGTGACGATCATCGGCCTGGGCTTCGCCCTGCTGATCGGCGGCGCCGTGGTGACCGAGAGCGTGTTCGCGATCCCGGGCCTCGGCCGGCTCACCGTGGACGCCATCATCCGCCGCGACTACCCCGTGATCCAGGGCGTGATCCTCGTGGTCTCCGGCGTGTACGTCCTCATCAACCTCGTGATCGACGTGCTCTATGTCCTCCTCGATCCCCGCATCCGTTACTGAGCTGGCGCTGGCTGAGGCCCTCGCCCCCCGGAGCCGGGCGGGGTTCGCCTGGCGCTTCCTCTGCCGGAACCCGACCCTGATGGCCGGGGCGCTGTGCCTCGTCCTGATCGTGCTGGCGGGGGTCTTCGCCCACGTCTGGTGGACAGGCAATCCCCAGGAAATGCGGACGGCCGAGCGCCTGCGCGGCCCGTCGGCCACGCACTGGTTCGGCTCGGATCACTTCGGCCGGGACATCTATACCCGCACCCTCTACGGCGCCCGCATCTCGCTCACCGTCGGCACCGCCGTCAGCCTGGTGAGCCTGCTCCTCGGCACGACGCTCGGGCTCGTGACCGGCTTCTATCGGCGGCTCGACGCGATCATGATGCGCGTGATGGATGGCCTCATGGCCATCCCGGCGATCCTGCTGGCCCTGGCCCTGATGGCGCTCGTGCGGGCGAGTGTGCAGAACGTCATCATCGCCCTGATCATCCCGGAGATCCCGCGGGTCGTGCGGCTGACGCGGGCCTCGGTGCTGTCGCTCCGCGAGCACGTGATGGTGGAGAGCGCTCGCGCCCTCGGTGCGCCGACGCCGCGCATCCTGGGCTTCTACATCCTGCCCGCCCTGGTGGCGCCCCTGATCGTCCAGGGGACCTACATCTGCGCCTCGGCCATGCTGCTCGAAGCGTACCTGTCGTTCCTGGGCGCCGGGACGCCCCCGCATATCCCGTCGTGGGGCAACATCATGGCGGAGGGGCGCGCCTACGTTCAGCTCGCCTTCTGGATCATCCTGTTCCCCGGCCTCTTCCTGGCCGCCACCGTGCTCGCCATCAACCTCATCGGCGACGGCCTCCGCGACCTGCTGAAGGTGCGCTGAGAGCGTAAGGTAGGCGCCCGGCCGGTCCCTTCCTCGAAGAGGGAACGGCGATGATCTCGAAATGGCGCGCGAGCCCTCACCCGGGGCGCGGCGACGTAGTCCAGAAGGACAAGAGCTATCGTTGATCAGCCGGGTGGGGCTGGACACTGTCGGCCGGCGCCATGGCACTCCGGCATTCGCAACGGTTACGCCATCTGGAGTGGCCGGAACTCTATGTCGGGCAGGGGCGACTCGCTCAGTTGGTGGAGCGCGGTGTTCAGGCGCTCGAGGGTGACTGCACCGGGGGCGGTGATCTCGATGCCGATCGGGCGGCCATCGGCTGCGAAGTCGATCACAAGGAGGCCGTCGGCCGAGGCCTCCGTCCTGGCGCTCTTCTCGGCCGTGGTCCGGGCGAGATATAGATAGGCCGCAAACGGGCGACCTTTCCGATAGGTCACCTGCAGGCAGCGCTCGGTCATCGTTCGACCCGATAGACGGTAACGACGACGAGGAGCCGCTCGTCGGGATCGGGCTCGACGATGACAACCCAGGGCTGGCCGCCGTGTTGCGTCTCGATCATGAACCTTCCCGTGACGACGCTGGGTGAGTATCCGCTCGCATGCTGCAGCATCGCGCGCAACTCGATTTCGCTGACACCACGCTGCTCCATGCGCAGCTCAGCATGGCCGGTGAAGACAACCTGCCACTCCCACCATTCGGGCCACATCCAACCATTGAGCTCGTGCCGCTAGGGTACCACGTGGTGCCGCTCGGTCACGTCGTCGGGTAGGGCGTGAGCCGACGCCGTGAAGTTTGTCACCGAGACTGTCACTCACGACGCGCAACAGCGCGCGACCGCACGCTACTTACTGCGATGTCGACCGTGGACTCGTGAGTGAGCAACCCGCCTAGCCGTCCTGCGAAGCTATGATTGACGAGTACGGCCCGATGCCGACATTGCCAACTGCATTCAGGCCATCACGACGTCCTGAGGTGGCGACCGTATCGTAGCTCAGGTGATTACTAAACTGTGGATCATAGCCGTTCCAGTCGCTGTTGAAGCGCACCTTCCAGTCTCCTGCACGCGGGAAGCCTATCGTGTAGCTCGTATACGAGCGCTGGGCGAAGTTCAGCGCCACTACGACATCATCGCGCGGTCCGCCCTCATGCCACCGATGAAATGCGATCACCTTATCACTCTGGTTCTTGTGAAAGACATTCACGTGCTGCCCGCGGAGCCCTCGGGTGGTGTCGAACCAGTTACGGCGCAGCCGGATAAGGTCTCGGTAGAGAGTTACGATCCCAGGAAAGAGTGTGCGGCGCCACCAGTCGAGGGGGACAGCATCGTCGAATGCGCCGTCTTCCAGAAACTCCTGACCCTGGAAGATCATCGGGATCCCCGGAGAAGTCATTACGACGGCAGCGCCCAGCGTTGAGCGTTTCTTGGCGGCCCAGCTGTCGGCGTTGCCCGGCCAGACGTCCTCGGGAAGTCGCCGTTTGCCGTTCTTCAGCAGGACCTCGTCGTGTGATTCTGTGTAGATCACCCTGGTAAGCGCGTTGCCATCGTACCGGTGATAGATCGCCGCCGCGACCGCGTCCATGTCGCGTTCGGCATCTGTTACGGCGGTGAGGACCTGACGTATAGGATGCACGAAGCCGGCATCCCACTGTGAGTCGAAGCCTGCCCCACCGCCTCCCGTGTCGCGAGTTAACGCCGGATCATTCTGAAGATCTTCAGCAATCGTGATCTTCCATGGGAATCGGCGATCGACCTCTTCGTTGATCCATCGGAGGAGGTTCCAGCCGTCCGGAACATTCCGCCAGTCGTTATTGATTGTTCGGATGTAGTTCGTGGCGTCAAAGCGCAGGCCATCGACCCGAAACTCCTCGAGCCAGAAGAGCGCATTGTCACGGATAAACTGGCGGACCTCTGGGCGACCGTAATCGGGCCGAGGACCTCCCCATGGCGTAACGATTCGATCGACGTCGTAGAAGTAGATCCCATCAGGGTGAGACGGCTCCGACCAGCCGTCGAATATTTTCAGGTCAAGGTCATTCGGCCCGAGGTGATTGTAGACAACGTCCAAGATGATCGCTATGCCGTGCTGGTGAGCAGCTTTCACGAATCGCGCGAAGCCCTGTGGGCCGCCGTAGGCGGTCTCGATGGCGAAGAGATGCGAAGGGTTGTAGCCGAGGCTATGACCCAGCGGAAATTCGGCGGCCGGTAGGAGTTTTATTGCAGTAACGCAGAGCTCGTCGCGAAGGTAAGCCAGCTTCATAATGATGTCGTCGAACGTTCCCGGTGCCCCTCCCGGCAGGTCATTGAAGGTCCCAGCATGCATCTCATAGATGACGAGCTCGTCCCACGACGGCATGCGGTATCCGGCGTCGCCAGTCCAATTGGACGGCGGCGCGACGATTACGCTGTTGCCGTTCGAGTGTCGCATCTCTCGGGCGTAAGGGTCGGCCTTCCAGTCTGCCCACAACCCGTTACGGATGAAGTACTTGTACTCCTGGCCGGCGATGGCGCCATGAGCATCGCCCGACCAGTAACCGTTCTGTTCGGTCGCAAGCGGGGTTGCTGAAGTATTCCATCCGTTGAACTCACCGACGACCAATACGGCGGACGCGAATGGCGCCCAGACGCGAAACGACGTGCCGGCCGCTGCGGGCCGTGCCCCCATGCCGGGGAGGGCGGAGGGATGCGGCATGGAGTCCTCCTGCTCCAGCAATCGCCGGAGACGCGATCATACCTGAGCCGTGAACGCCCGGCGTATATGCTGATGCAGGCCTACGGTTACGTAGACACTAAGAGCTACTATAATAACGGCCACTATCTCGGGCAGGGGGTCCGATGAAGAGGCTGATTTAGTGACCAATGCTGTCCGACTGACGGTCGGCAACAGACTCCTTGACGCTGGGCGCCCGGCGCCGTAGTGCCCCCGGCGTGGCCAACCGGCACCACGGGGTCGCGCGGCTTGACTCGACCGGGCGAAGGTGCAAAATCCTGACGCAGCGACGGCCGGGGCCGCAGAGGCGTCTGTCAAGCGTAGCGCCGGGAGGACCAACGATGTCATCCAGCCGAGACGAGAACCGGGTCGGTCGGCGAGCGTTTCTCCGGACCGTCGCCGGACTCGGCGCCCTGGCCGGGCCCGGCGTCCTCCAGGCTGCGGCCGTCGAGGCGGCCGCCGCCGACGTCGTGCCCCCGTCTCGCCGGTTCGCCGGGACGACGATCCGGGTCTCGATGTTCGACACGGCATTCCCGCGCGGCCTCGAGAGGCTCCTGCCCCGGTTCACAGAGCTCACCGGCATTAAGGTTGAGTTCGAGCTCCTCGGCTTCTCGGTCTTCGTGCCGCGGGCGGACCTCGAGCTGTCGGGCGCCACCGGGGCCCTGGATGCGATGACTCTCGTCTTCGCACAGTCGGGGCGCTGGATCGGCGCCGGCTGGCCGGAAGATCTCGCGCCCCTCGTCAAGGCCAGCCGCTTCGACCTCGAGGACCTGCTGCCCGGCCCGCTCGCCGCCATGCGGCGCGGCGACCGGATCTATGGCGTCCCGTGGCTGGCCGACAGCCAGCTGATGCTCTACCGCACCGACCTCGTCTCCCGGCCGCCCGACACGTTCGACGAACTGCTCGAGGTGGCCCGGCGCGTGCACAGCCCGGCCGTGGCCGGCTACTTGCCGGCGGGCAAGACCGGCCTCAACTGGGTCTTCCCGACGTTCCTGTACGGCTTTGGGGGCCGGTTCTTCGCCAACCCGCCCGACGACCTGCGGCCGGCCCTGGCCACCCCAGAGGCCATCCAGGCCGCGGACTTCTGGGCCGGGCATCTCATCCGCAGCTTCGGCGTCCCGGGATCCGCCAACTTCGAGGACGCCGAGGCGATCGCCACCATGCAGCAGGGCCGGGCGGCGATCTGGATCCACTCGCTTGGGCAGCTGACCCGCACTCTCGACCGCGACAAGAGCACAGCGGCCGACAAGGTGGCGTTCGCACTGCCCCCCCGGGGTCCGACCGGCCGCTTCCCGCAGGTCGCCAGTCACGGGCTCATGATCCCGGTCGCCTCGCGCAAGAAGGAGGCGGCCTGGGAGTTCATCCGCTGGGCGACCAGCCGTGAAACCATGCGGCGCGTCGCCCTGGACTTCCAGCACGCCGCGATCACGCGGGCCTCGATCCTGAACGATCCGGAGTTCAAGCGGAAGTACCGGCTGGCGGGGACCGACGTGCCGGCCCTCCACGAGGCGGCACTGCGGGCGGCCGGCGCGGGCTACATGGCGTACCGCACAGTGCCTGAGTTCCCGGCGGTGACGGAGCGCGTGGTCATCGCGCTGAGCGCGATCGCGGCTGGTCAGAGGTCGGCCCGGGACGCGATGACTGCCGCCCACAACGAGGTTGTCCAGGTCCTCGAGAAGGCGGGGCACAGGGTCCGGTAACGGCGCGGTTGGCTTCCTACAGCTCGCACCGTCGCCGGGTCGTCCTCCTGCTCCTCGCCCCGGCAGTGGTCGTTCTGGCCCTGGTGACGCTCGGCCCGCTCCTGTACCTGTTCGTCACGAGCCTGACCCCGCTCGACCTCACGCGGCCCCGCTCGTTTCGCTTCGTCGGGCTCGACAACTATCGCGACCTGCTCGCCGACGGCCGCTTCTGGAACTCCGTGCAGGTGCAGGCCCGGCTCTCGGCCGCGACCGTGACCGCCCAGCTCGGCCTGGGGCTCGGCCTGGCGCTGCTGCTGAACCGGCCGCTGCCGCTGCGCGAGCTGATCCGGACCGCGTTCATCGTCCCCCTGGTCCTTCCGCCCATTATCGTGGCCATCGTGTGGAAGATCCTATTTACGCCGCTCCTGACCCCCCTGAACCTGCTCACGATGCCTCTGGGACTCGCCCAGCCGCCCTGGCTCACCGATCCCGACTTGGCGCTCTGGACCATCGTCGTCGCCGACATCTGGGAGTGGACGCCCTTCACGACGCTGATCCTGCTTGCCGCTCTGCAGATGCTGCCCGCCGAGCCCCTTGAGGCCGCGCGTGTGGACGGAGCCTCGGCTTGGCAGCTCTTCCTCCGAATCGTTCTCCCGCTTCTGCGGCCGGCCCTCGTTGTCGCCGGGCTGTTCCGGCTGATCGACAGCTTCAAGGCCTTCCCGCTCGTCTTCGTCATGACCGGCGGGGGCCCCGGGGTCGCGACCGAGCCCACCAACTACTACGCGTACACCCAGGCCTTCGGCCACACCGTCATCGGCTACTCGAGCGCGATGATCGTCTTCATGCTGGCGGTGGTCACGGCGCTGAGCGTGGTGGCCCTCCGGCTGCCCGGGCTACAACCCGATGTCGAGTAGGAGGAGCCGCCGGCGGCGGACCACTTCGCCCTGGTGGACGATCCTCGTGCTTGCCCTCCTCCTGGCCGTCCTGAGCCCGGTGCTGTGGCTCCTCGGGATGTCCCTGAAGACCGAGGTCGACGCGCTCGCGATGCCGCCCAGGGTGCTGTTCTCGCCCACCCTGGCGAACTACACGGGGCTCCTGGAGACGCGGTTTCTCCGGCCGCTCGCCAACAGCGTGATCGTGGCGTCGATCACAACGCTCCTGTCGCTCGGGCTCGGCGTCCCGGCCGCTTACGCCCTGTCCCGGGGGCGCCTGCGCCGCGGCGGCGGGATCGGGTTCTGGATCCTCTTTACCCGCATGGCGCCGCCGATCGCGTTCGCCATCCCATTCTTTCTCGCCTACCGCACGCTCGGCTGGCTCGACACGCTCGGCGGGCTGATCGTCGTTTACCTGACCTTCAACCTGTCCCTGGTCATCTGGCTGATGCGGGCGTTCTTCGACGCCATCCCCCCGTCGCTCGAGGAGGCGGCCTACATCGACGGCGCGTCGGTCGGGCGGGCGCTGCTCGCCGTGGTCTTGCCCGTGGCCGCCCCCGGGGTCGCCGCCACCGCGATCCTCTGCTTCCTGAACGCGTGGAACGACTTCTTCTTCGCCCTGGTGCTCACCCGCTCAAGCGCCATGACGGCGCCGGTGGCCATCGTCAACTTCATGCACTACGCGGGCTGGGACTGGGGGCGGATCACCGCCGGCAGCATCATCGTCGCGCTGCCCGTCCTCGTCTTCGCCTGGCCCGTGCGGCGGTACCTCGTGAGCGGGCTCGCCGCCGGCGCGGTCAAAGGATGAGCGCCGCCGAGGTGCGCGCGCGCCTGCGCGGCCCGATGGCGCCGCTAGTCACGCCCTTCGCCCCCTCCCTCGATATCGACTGGGCCGCCTTTGACGCTCACGTGACGCGGCTGCTGTCCCACGGAGTCGAGGTGCTCGTGCCAGCCGACCTCGTCGGCGAGGCATGGGCGCTCACGGTCGAGGAGAAGGCGCGCCTGTTCGCGCGGACGGTAGAGCTGTCGGCCAGCCGGGCGGCGGTCGTCGCCAAGATCTCGGCGCCGGCGCTTCCGGCGGCCATGGAGTTGGCGCGCGCGGCCCGCGAGGCGGGGGTGGACGCGATCAAGGTCCCGTTCCCCACGGAGTCGGCGGACGGGGCGTCGCTCCAGACCTACGTCGAGGCGGCGATCGCCGACTCGGGGCTACCCTTCCTCGTGGAGACGAGCGCCGCCGACGTGCCAGTGACCGTGCTCGACCGGCTGGCGGCGCGGCCGGACTTTGTCGGGATCGAGGAGACGGCGCTGGACCTCGACCGCTTCGACTGGATGGTCCAGCACTACGGCGCGCGGGTGCCCGTCATTGCGGGGTCCGAGGACGTGCTCGGCTTCACGCTCCTCCTCGGCGCGTCCGGGTTCATGACGGCCACGCCGAACTTCGCGCCGGGGTTCATGCGCGAACTGTGGGAGGCGGCGGCGGCCGGCCAGGCCCGTGCGACCCTCGACCTCTGCCGCCGGCTCCGGCGCTACCGGCGGCTCTTCCAGCACGATCTCCGCGCTGGCCGCCCAATGTTCGTGCCGTACACCAAGGCCGCTCTCGAGCTCCTCGGGCATCCCGTCGGCCACCCGCGCCCGCCGCTGCGCTCCCTGACGGACTCCGAGCGGGATGTCCTGCGCGCGACCCTGCGGGAGGCGTTCGGCCTCGAGCCCGCGCGATGAACGACCGGCGGGGAGCAGCACAATGACGGACAGGACCGAACCCGGGGCGAAAGGCGCGAGCACGATTGGAGGCCTGGGAGGATCCGAATGAAGTACGCCCCCGCTTGGTCGGCATCGCCAGCGGCCGAGCAGGCCCTGCGCGGCGACCATGAGGTAGAGCAACTTTCGCCGTCCGGCCCGTTGCGCCACGGGCCCGATCACCACCGCCAGCACCGAGGGGGAATGGTGGTGGCCAGCGAGCCGCCAGCACATATGGTTCGCCGAGACCAGTCCCTTGACAGAGTTGATGAGGTTGGGATACCCAGACGCGGAACCATGGGAGCCGGGCGGCAACGCCCGAGGGAGGAGTCGCGATGAAGCGCAGGGGCTGGTCGCTCATTGGCATCGTTCTCGTCGTCGCTCTGGCGCTCCCGGCCTGGGCTCAGGAGAAGAAGGTGGTGAGGATCTGGCACACCGAGACCGAGCCCCAATCGGTCAAGGCGTTTCAGGAGATCATCAACGATTTCGAGAAGCTTCGCCCCGACATCACGGTCAAGCAGGAGGCCCTGGCCTGGGGGGACCTGGAGGCCAAGCTGACCGCCGCCCTGGCGGCGGGCGCCCCGCCGGACGCCAGCCATGGCCAGGCGTTCACCTGCGCCTCCTTTTACCAGAAAGGGCTCCTGCGGGATCAGGAGGACATCGCCGACGCTGTCGGGCGGGACAACATCTGGGAAGCCGTGCGGAACCTCTGTCGCTTTGGGGGGAAGTACTACGGCATCACCCACTCGCCCAACACAAACCTCCTGATCTACCGCAAGGACCTCTTCAAGCAGAAAGAGTTGAAACCGCCGGAGACCTGGGATCAATTCCTCAAGGTGGCCCAGGCGATGATGGAGCGGGACAAGGACGGCCGGGTGACGCGCTACGGCCTTTCCCTTCCCGGCACGCCGCTCTTCATCAACATCCTGGTGGCGGAGCTGACCAAGGCCAACGGTGGCCGGCTCTTCGACCCTAAGACCGGTCGGCCCACCTTCATCGAAAAGCAGGTCGTCGAGGTGCTGGATTTCTACAAGAAGCTCAACGACACCGTTCTGCCTCCTGGATGGCTGGGCCACGGCTACCTCGACACTTTCACCAATCTGGCCACTGGCAAGGCCGCCATGGTCTACCAGGGCCATGGGCGTAGCGCCGGCTACATCGAGAAGTACGCGCCCAAAGGGACCGGCGACGTCGAGCACTTCGGGGTGATGCGAAAGCCGCGCGGGCCCTCTGGAAAGACGACGGCGGCCCAGATCGACGCCGAGCCGTGGATGATCTTCAAGAACGCCAAGTACCCCAACGAGGCGGCCGAGTTCCTGAAGTTCTTCTTCAAGGAGGAGAACTACATCAAGTACCTGCACACAGTTCCCATCCACCTCCTGCCAACGCTCAAGTCCGTCCGGAACAGTCCGGCCTACCAGGCCAACGAGATGTACCAGCGCTGGAAGGAATGGGTGGAAATGGATTACTACTATCTCGAGAGGGACCTGGCGAAGCCGACCCTGGTCGTGGAGTGGGACGACCTGAAGCTTCCCTTCCTGCTCGAGATCTTCGGATCGAGCATCCTCCCGGACATGGTGACGGATGCCGTTCGGGGGATGCCGTCGGCGCAGGCGGCGGCCAAGGCCCAGGCCCGCGCCGAGGAGCTGATCACCAAGCTGGGGCACAAGCGCTGGTAGCGACGCGTTCCCACGGCCGGGCGTGATGCGCCAGGGGCCGAAGGTCACGCACCAGATGACTGGTCTCCTGACCATCGCGCCCGGCCTCTTTCTGATCCTCGCCCTCACGGTCTACCCCGTCGGCTACTCCGTCTGGCTCAGCCTGCTGGAGAAGCACTCGTTCTTCCCCGAACAGCGGTTCATCGGTCTCGACAACTACATCTACCTCTGGAGTGATGCGGAATTCTGGATCAGCCTCTGGTATGGGGTGGTGTACTCGGTCTGGACCATCACCCTGCAGATCCTGCTGGGGGTGGCCGCGGCCCTCATTCTCAACGAGTCGTTCCGGGGGCGGAACCTGGCGCGTGGGATCGTCCTCTTTCCCTACATGATTCCCACGATCGTCGCCGTCATCCTCTGGAAGTGGCTCCTCAACGACACCTACGGGTTCTTGAACTACGCCCTGATGGCCCTCGGGCTCATCCGCGATCCGATCAGCTGGCTGGGCGCCGATCACATCATGCTCTCGCTGATCGTCGTCAGCGTCTGGCAGTTCTTCCCGTTCGTGCTCCTCGCGGTTCTGGCGCGGCTCCAGACGATCCCTACGGAGCTGTATGAGGCGGCGAAGGTGGATGGCGCCTCCGCCATCCGGCGATTCGTGTATATCACCTTGCCGCACATCCGGGGGATCCTGTTCGTGGTGATCCTGCTTCGCAGCATCTGGATGTTCACCAAGTTCGACACGGTCTGGCTCATGGGGGAGGGGGCGGGCGCCGGTCGCTTCATCCGCACGCTGCCCGTGTATGCCTACATGCGGACCCTGACCTACTACCAGGCGGGTCTGGGGGCCGCCCTGGCGGTGGTCATGTTCGGGATCCTGATGGTTTCCACGGTCGTGTACTTCCGGCTCTTCAGGAGGGAGGTGGACATCGGATGACGCCCCGGGCGCGCAGGGCGGCGGCGCGCGGGCTACTCTACGTCGGGGCCGCGGTGCTGGTCTTTCAGGCGGCGTTCCCGTTCTTGTGGATGGCGTCCACCTCCATGAAGCCGCCCGTCGAGGTCTTTGCCCAGCCGCCGTCCTTCGTTCCAGAGGCGCCGACGTGGGAGAATTTCTGGCGGCTGTTCACCGCTACCAACTTCCTGATCTACTTCCGGAACAGCCTGACGGTGGCAGGGCTGGTGGTCCTGCTGACCATGGTAGTCGGCGCCGCAGGCGCCTACAGCCTCACGCGCTTCCGCTACCCGGGACGGGAGCAGATCGCCGGGCTGATCCTCTGCACCTACATGTTCGCCCCCATTATGATCGTGATCCCCTTCTTCATTCTCGCGAAGAAGGTCGGGATCCAAAACACCCACCTCGCCCTGGTCCTGGCGTTCGCGTCATTCTGCCTTCCCTTCGCCCTCTGGCTCCTGCGGGCGTTCTTCGAGACGATCCCCATCGAGCTCGAGGAGGCCGCTCTGGTGGATGGGGCCGATCGATTTCGAGCGGTCGTCCATGTCGTCCTCCCGCTGGCGCTGCCCGGGCTCATCGCCACGGGGATCTTCACCTTCATCCTGGCCTGGAACGACTACATCTTCACCCGGATCCTGATCTCCGCGGACGAGCTGAAGACGCTGCCGGTGGGCGTCCAGGACCTCTTCCACTCGGCGCTGATCGACTGGGGGCTCATCATGGCCGCCGGCGTGCTGATCACGATCCCCGCCCTCGCCTTCTTCGTCGGGGTTCAGCGGCACCTGGTTGCGGGCTGGGGGAGCGGAGGGCTCAAGGGATGACCATCAGGTTCGGCTTCTCGCTCACCGGGCGCGGCCCGCTGGCCGGCCGGGAGGCGATCACCACCCTCGCGAAACGCGCCGACGAGCTCGGCTACGAGTCCATCTGGGTCACCGACCGCCTGTTGATCTCCGCGACCAAGACGTCGGCCTACCCATACTCGCCGACGGGGGCGTTCCCGCTCGGGCTCGACGAGCCCTGGCTCGAGCCGCTGACCGCCATCATGTATCTCCTGACCGTCACCCAGAGGATCAACGTGGGCACGAGCGTCCTCGTGATCCCGTACCGGAATCCCGTCCACACGGGTAAGGCCCTTGCCACCGCCGACTATCTCTCCGGCGGGCGGGTGATCCTGGGCGCAGGCGTCGGCTGGTGGCGGGAAGAGTTCGAGGGGCTCGGTGTGCCATTCGCAGATCGGGCCGCGCGCACGGTCGAGTATCTCAAGATCATGAAGATGATCTGGACCCAGCCCCGTGTCGCCTTCGAGGGGCGCTTCGCCCGGATCTCCGAGGCCGGAGGCGTCCGTCCGCACCCGGCGCGCCCCGGTGGGATCCCGATCTGGATCGGCGGCCACAGCGAGGCCGCGCTCCGGCGAGTGGTGGAGGTGGCCGACGGCTGGCACCCGCTTGGCCTCAGGCCGCCGGTCGCGCTTCACCCGCCCGAAATGGCCGCCAGGGTCAAGCGGCTTGGCGACCTGGCGCGGGCGGCCGGACGCGACCCGGCGACGATCACAGTTTCGTTCAAAGGCCCCCTGAAGTTCGACGACGGCGCCGGGGCAGGGCGGTCTCCGCTCACCGGGTCGCCCGCCCAGATCGTCGAGGACCTCAGGGCCTACGTGGCGGCGGGCGTTCAGCACTTCGTCCTCGACTTCTCGGTCCCCGCCGTTCCCCAGATGGTGGCGGTCCTGGAGCGGTTCGCGCGGGAGGTCCGCCCGCAGATCGCTTGACGCCTCCCGCCGACGCGCCCAGATCAGGGATGCCATGCCTCCCCTCCGCGGCGCGCGGCCGTGGCGGTCTACTTTCGCCGCTGGACGCGGCCGGCGACGGCCCGCACACGGCGCGGGGCGGCGAGCCAGATGGCCAGGGCCGAGAGCGCGCTGCCGCCGTTATCGACCTCCTCAAAACGTACTTCCAGGTCGACGCCACTGACGAGGTGCGGAAGATCCGCGAGAAGGTCACCGGCAAGCTCCTCGCCCTCGACGAGGCCCTCGGGGCGGCCGGGCCAGCGCTCTTGGCCCTCCTCGATGTGCCGGTGGACGAGCCGGCGTGGCAGAGCCTCGATCCGCCGCAGCGGCGCCAGCGGACGCTGGACGCCATCAAACGCCTCCTGGTCCGCGAAAGTCAGATTCGGCCGTTGCTCCTTGTTTTCGAGGACCTCCACTGGATCGACTCCGAGACGCAAGTCGTCCTCGACGTTCTGGTGGAGAGCTTGCCCGCGGCGCGCCTCCTGCTCCTGGTGAATTACCGGCCGGAGTACCAGCACGCGTGGGCGAATCGGACCTACTACAGCCAGCTCCGCATGGACCCGTTACAGCCGGAGGGTGCCGAGGACCTCCTCGACGAGCTGCTCGGCCCCGATCCGAGCGTCGAGCCGCTCAAGCCGCTCCTGATCGAGCGGACCGAAGGTAACCCGTTCTTTCTGGAGGAGAGCGTGCGGACGCTGATGGAGACGCACGTCCTCGCCGGAGAGCGTGGCGCCTACCAGCTGTCGCGATCCATCGAGACGATTCAGGTCCCGGCATCGGTGCAAGCCATTCTGGCGGCGCGGATCGACCGGCTGCCGCCAGAGGAGAAGCACCTGCTCCAGGCCGCGGCAGTGGTCGGCGAGGAAGTCCCCTTCACGTTGCTCAGCGCGATCGCCGAGGCGCCGGAGGCGGCCCTGCATCGGGGGCTCGCGCATCTCCGGGCGGCCGAGTTCCTGTACGAGACACGGCTCTTTCCGCATCTGGAATACACCTTCACGCATGGGCTCACGTATCAGGTGGCCTACGGCCGTCTCCTGCAGGAGCACCGGCGTGCCCTGCACGCCCGGATCGTGCAGGCCCTGGAGCAGCTCGGCCCCGACCGGCGTGCGGAACACGTCGATCGGCTGGCTCACCACGCGCTTCGCGGCGAGCTGTGGGAGACGGCGCTGACCTACCTCCGTCTGGCCGGGGCCAGAGCCATGGCCTGCTCCGCGAATCGGGAGGCGATCGCCTATTTCGAGCAGGCCCTTCAGGTGCTTCAGCATCTCCCCGAAGGTCGGATCAAGAGCGAGCAGGAGTACGACTTCGGAATGTATCGCGTGGGAGCGTACTTTTCGCTGGGAGAGCTCGGCCGCGCCGTCGACTACCTCGGCGAAGCTGAGGCGCTGGCCCGAGCCCTGGACGATCAAACTTGACTGGCGCGCGTCGCCGTCCTCATGCTGGGGTGCCTCGCGCCGATGGGTGATCAGGCGCGGGCCATCGAGTCGGGTGAGCGCGGGCTCGCCATCGGGGAGGCCGCCGGCAATCTCCCGCTCCAAGTTTCGGCGACCATCCTCCTGGGCTTTGCCTACATCGGCCTGGGCGATTTCCCGCGCGCGATCACCCGGCTGAGGACGACCGCCGCTTTGCTCGAGGGCCAACCGGTCCACAAGCGCCTCGGCCAAATCGGACTTCCTGCCGTATTCTGGCGCGCCTGGCTGGTGACGCCGCTCAGCGAGCTCGGCGCGTTCCCGGAGGCGATCAGACACGGAGAAGAAGCCATCCGGATCGCCGAGGCGGCGGCTCAGCCATATAGCCTGGCTCTGGTGCAGGGGACGCTCGGCCACCTCTACTGCGTGAAAGGCGAGCCCTCGTTGGCCATCCCCGCGCTGGAGCGGTCCGTCGCCCTGTGCCGGGACTACGAGCTCGCCGTGCTTGCCCCTCATGGAGCAGGCGGTTGCACACGGCGCATTGCTTCGTCTCATGTGGTGGCAGTCGCGACGGATGACTCAGCTCGGCGAGGGTTATGTCCTCACCGGTCGCCTGAACGACGCAAGGGCGACCGCCGAACGCGCCCTGGCCCTTGCCGATGCCCATGGCGAGCGGGCGAACCGGGCCTACGCGCTGCGCTTCCTCGCTGAGATCGCCCTCCCTCGCGATCCTCCGGATCTCGAGAGCGCGGAGCACCACCTCCTTCAGGCGCTCGCCCTGGCCGAGGAGATGGACATGCGGTTCTGGCTCGAGCCGGCGGAGCCCGAGATGAAGAACTTGGGATGAGGCTGGTGAGCGCCGTGCTCCTCTCGGGGCAGTTCCCGTCCCTGCCCACCATATTTCTCTCAGCCGCATCGAGGTCCTTTCGTCAAGGCCAACCGACTCAGCGCCGCAGGCGGAGCGCCCGCTCCCGGACGGTGATGCGCACCGGCGTCGGGGGCCCGGCTTCGCCGTCCACATGCGTCGGGACCGGGGACGTGGTCAGGATCTCGATCGTCTTGCCCCGATAGGTCGTCACCTTGGGATTCGCCAGATGAGTACCGCGGTAGACGCGCGGGAGCCAACGCAGGAGCTCGCCCCGCCCGAGCTGGCCGATGACGATGACATCAAGGACCCCGTCGGTGGGATCCGCGAGCGGCGCGATCTTCATCCCACCACCGTAGTACGCGCCGTTCGCGGCGACGGCCGCGGTCATCGCGCCGGCCCAGGCCAACTGGCCGTCCACGTGAACCTCGGCCGAAACGGCCCGATGCGTCCACAGCGCGCTCAGAACGGCCCGGAGATACGGGAGAGTCCCGGAGCCACCGAGCGACTGCGCCCGCTGCGCGACCACCGCGTCGAAGCCAGCGCCTGCGGCATTGAGGAAGTACCGTCGCCGGTCGATCCCCCATTGGGCCATCCCAACATCGACGAGGACGTCCGCCCCCTGAACGAGGCGGTCGGCGGCGTGCTCGGGGACCGGCGGCACGGCGAGGTTCCGGCAGACGTCGCGGCCACGTCCGGTCATGATCGTGCCCAGAGCGCCGCCGGGATTTCCTGGCTCGTCGAGGAGTCCGTTGACGACTTCGTTGACGGTGCCGTCGCCGCCGACGGCCACGACGAGCGGCCAGGCGTCGCGGACCGCGACTCGAGCCATGACGGTGGCGACACCGGGTCCCGTGGTTTCCCCGACTTCGAAGTCGAGGCCGAGGCGGTGGAGTCGGTCCCGGAGCGACGGCCAGAGCCGTCGCGTTCGGCCGCTGCCGGCCGCCGGGTTGACGATCACGAACGCTTTCGTCACCGGGATCATGGGACTGTTAAGCGGGGGCAGGCCCTGACCTCTGAGGAGTGAAAACCTTTCCTATATCCCATGTCCGTGCCCTTTCTCTGGCCCACCAAGGCATGCGCCGGTATAATCCGCGCTGGGCAGCCGCCCGCGTTAATCATAGGTGACCGGCCGACTGAAACAGCACGAATGAACCGAGACGACCGGCGCGAACCGTGGCACGATCTCCTCGCCGGCGCGGCGCCGCGCGATCACATCGTCCAGCTCTACCAAGATGAACAGTTCCTCAATCGGGCCGTCTGCCGCTTCGCCGCCGCCGCGCTCGCCCACGGCGAGGGTGTGATCCTGGTGCCGACGCTCACCCACTGGAATGCCTTTCGCCCTCGCCTGGAGGCCGAGGGCGTGGATGTTGAGGCTGTGCAGGCGCGCGGACAGCTCACGGTTGTCGACGCGGACGAGTTCCTGCCCCGCTTCATGCGGGAGGCCATGCCCGACACGCCGGTCTTCCTCGGCCTCGCTGCCGAGGTTATCGCGGGGGCCCGCGGCAATGGCCGCTACGCCAAGGTGCGGTGGTGGGGGGAGATGGTCAACATCCTCTGGGAGCGCGGTGACGTGGATGCCAGCATGCGTCTCGACGATCTGTTCGACCAGCTTGCCCATGAGCAGGGTATCGCGATCTTCTGCTCGTTCCTGATGGACAACTTCAGCGGCGAGGTGCACGCTCGCATGCTGCCCAGGCTCGGACAAAACCACTCCCACCTCATTCCCGCGGAGGACTACGTCCGCCTGGAGCGTTCCGTGGCCGCCGCGCTGGGGGAGACGTTCGGCCCGGTCGACGCCGGTATCCTCGAAGGCCTGCTTCTTCAGCGCTATCCGGCGCCGCTCGACATGCCGCGGCCTCAGGCGCTGCTGCTGGCGCTGCGTCAGGTGCTCCCGCTCGTCGCCGACGCCGTGCTGGAGCGAAGTCGTCGCCTGTACGCCACATCGGCGGAGTCGGATCGGTGACGGCTTCTAAGGGGATGACTGCTTCCACGACGCTGCTTCTGAGGCTGGCTCGGCGGTAGTAGTCAGCGCTGCGGCTGCCGCTGCAGCAGCACGTCGGCGACGACCAGAAGCACCAGAAGCACTGCCAGCGCCTGGGCGTCGCCGGGATGGATCCGACCTGTCACCGTGGCGGCCAAGACCAGCATCAGGCCGGCGAAGATCAGATAGCCGAGGAGCAAAATCCGGTTCATCGGCCCACAATCCTGCTCACGCTTCGGCAGGCTGTCCATGTGCCGAGCGATGCAGCCCGAGAGTCATGGGGCCCGGCCGGCTAGACGTCCAGCTCGACCGGCACCGCTCCTGAGGGCAGTACCGTCCGCGGAAGCTCCTCGTCGACGCGCCGCCCATGGAGCTTGACGACCCTGGCCGGCGTGCCCACGACGGTCGAGTGCGCGGGCACGTCCCGGTTGATGACGAAGGCGTTGGCGCCGATCTTGGCGTGGTCGCCCACCTGGATCGGCCCCAGCAGGATCGCGTTGGTGCCGATGAACACGTGGTCGCCGACGACCGGATGGCGCTGGCCGTGGTACTTCCCGGTGCCGCCCAGCGTCACGTTGTGGAACATGACGCAGTAGTCACCGACGACGGCTGTTTCACCGATGACCACGCCGGCGCCATGATCGAGGAAGAAGCCTTCTACGCGGCGATGATTCTGGCCCTGCTGCTCGTCACCTACGTCCCGGCCATCTCGCTCTGGCTGCCTAGCCTGCTCAGGTTCTGACCCGCGACCCTCCCCCCCCCGGCGCCTGGGATCCTCGGGCGTTGCCGCGGGCCGCCTGGCGTCCACGCAATTTCGTGGGCCGGGGAGCCGAGTACGGTAAAGAATAAGTGAAGCGTGAAGGCCTTCGGCATTGCCACCAAGCTGTCCCTCATGATCACGCTCCTGGTCATCGTGTCCTTGGGCACGATGGGCGCGTTCTCGGTCTGGGCCAGCCGGCGGAGTCTGCGCCAGCAGGTCGAATCCGCCAACGTAACCGCGGCGACCCTGACGGCCCGGGCGGTGGACCAATACGTCCAGGGGACGTCGACCATCATGCGCGAGGCTCCCGGACGCCCGAAGCTGCGCCGCGAGATCGTGACTGGCAACTGGGCCGAGACGGCCAAGGTCCTCGAGAACTTCATGCGCAACTTTCCCCAGTTCGACTACGTGTTCGTCCAGGATCGCGCAGGGATCATCCGGGTCCGGGTGCCTCATGCCCCGACCGTGGGTCAGGACTTCTCGTTCCGCGACTTCTTCCAGGAGGCCATGCGGACGCGCGACCTTTACGTGTCCGGCGTCTACGTGTCGAACGCCACCCGGCAGCCCGTGGTGTCGATCGCCGTGCCGGTGCTGACCGACGCCGGCGACGTCAGCGGCGTCCTGGTCGGCGCGCTTTCGCTCAAGGTGCTGGGCCAATTCGTGTCGGCGATCGGCGTCGAGCAGGGCAGCGTCGTCTACCTCGTCGATCGCCAGGGGCGCCTGATCGCGCACTCCGCCGGCGCGGACATCGGCCCTCAGACGGAACTGAAGGGGCAGCCGCCGGTGCGGGCGGCGCTGGGCGGGGAGCGGGGCACGATCGAGTTCCAGCCGTCCGAAGGTGCCGAGCGTTTCCTGGCCGCGCATGTGCCGATCGCGCGACTGGGATGGGGTGTCGTCGCCGCCCAGCCGGTGAGCCTGGCCTATGCCGCGGCGGGCCAGCTCGGTCGGCGGCTGCTCTGGATCACCCTGGGCTTCACGACGGTCGCGATCGTCCTGGCCGTCAGCCTGGCCCGCACGCTCACCGGCCCGCTGGTCCGATTCGCCCGTGCGGCCGAGCGATTGGGGGCCGGCGATTTCGGGGTCCGGGTGATTCCGGAAACCCGGGACGAAGTCGCCGCGCTGGCCACTTCGTTCAACGCCATGGCTGAACAGCTCGCGGCTCGGGTGGCCGAAGCCGAAGCGGCCGCGCACGCGCTCGGCCAGAGCGAGGAACGCACCCGGCTCATCCTCGAAACCGCGCTGGACGCGGTGATCACGATGGACGGGCGAGGCGTGATCACCGGCTGGAACGCCCAGGCGGCCCGGATGTTCGGATGGTCGCCGGCGGAGGCGATCGGGCGGAGCCTGGCCGCCACCATCATTCCCGCCGAGCATCGCGAGGCTCACGAGCGCGGGCTCCGGCGCTTTCTGGCCACCGGCGAGGGCCCGGTGCTGAACCGGCTGATCGAGGTCACGGCGGTCCGTCGCGACGGCCAGGAGTTTCCGGTGGAGCTGGCGATCTGTGTCGTGGGCTCCGGTGAGACGGTGTCCTTCAGCGGCTTCATTCGGGACCTCACCGAGCGCAAGCGGGCCGAGCGCGGGCTGAACGAGAAGACCCGGGAGGTGACCGCGCTCAACGAAGCGCTGGAGCGGCGGGTGGCCGAACGGACCCAGCAGGTGGAGACGGTAAACAAGGAGCTGGAGGCCTTCACCTACACGGTGTCGCACGACCTGAAGGCGCCCCTGCGCGGCATGGAAGGCTTCGCCCGGGCGCTGCAGGAGGACTACGCCGACCGGCTGGACGGCACGGGGACTCGCTACCTCGCCATGATCCAGACCGGCGCCCTGCGCATGGGGCAACTCATCGATGACCTGCTGCGGTACTCGCGTCTGGAGCGCCGCGAGATCACGCGCGAGCGCACCGCGCTGCGGCCCCTGGTGGACAGCCTCTGCGACGAGGTGGCCGACGAGGTCCGGACCCGCAGCCTCACCGTCCGGCTCGAGCTGGCGGTGGAGACGGCCGAGGCCGAGCGGGAAGGCCTGCGTGAAGCGCTGGCCAACCTCATCGGCAACGCTGTCAAGTTCAGCCGCGACAGCGGAGGCACCATCACGATCGGCTCGCGGCAAGACGGGCAGGACGGCATCGTCCTCTGGGTGGCCGACACCGGCATCGGCTTCGACATGAAGTACCACGAGCGGGTCTTCGGGATCTTCGAGCGCTTGCACCGGCAGGAAGACTACCCGGGGACGGGCGTCGGGCTGGCCATCGTTCGCAAGGTCGCCGAGCGGCACGGCGGTCGGGCCTGGGCGGTGTCCGAGCCCGGCAAGGGCAGCACCTTCTACCTGACGCTCCCCGGGAGCGCACGGGAGCGGGAATGAACGACCCCATCGCGATCCTGCTGGTGGAGGACAACCCCGCCGACGTCGAGCTGACGCTCCGGGCCTTCAAGCGGCGCAAGCTCGCCAACGCCATCGCCGTGGCCCGCGATGGCGCCGAGGCGCTCGACTACGTGCACCGGCGTGGCGCTTTCCCCAACGCGCCGGTCCCCGGGCTCATTCTCCTCGACCTCCGGCTCCCCAAGCTTGACGGCCTCGACGTGCTGCGCGCGCTCAAGGAGCATCCGGTATACCGGCAGGTCCCGGTGGTAGTGCTCACCACCTCCGCCGAGGATCACGACATCGCCACCAGCTACGAGCTGGGGGCGGCCAGCTACATCGTCAAGCCGGTGGAGTTCGAGAAGTTCCTGGAGGTCGTCGAGCGCATCGACCTGTACTGGATCCTGACCAACGTGCCCCATCCCGCGGCGGGGCGTCGGGGGTAGCAGTGCAATCCCTCCGGATCCTCTATGTCGAGGACGATCCGGCCGACCGGGAGCTGACGCGGCGGTACCTGGCGCGGCACGCGCCGCACCTCCGGCTGGCCGAGGCCCCCACGGTGGCCGGCGCGGCCGATCGGCTGGCCGCGGGGGATGTCGACCTGGTGCTCTCGGACTTCCACCTCCCGGACGGGACCGGCCTGGACGTCCTGGAGACGGTGAAGACGCGGGAGTTTCAGGTCCCGGTCGTCCTGGTGACCGGCTCGGGGGATGCCGATTCCGCGGTCCGGCTCCTCAAGGCCGGCGCCGCCGACTACGTGGTGAAGCGTCCGGGGTATCTGGAGACGCTGGTCCCGGTGCTGGAAGGCGCCTTCCAGTGGTTTCAGTCGGCCAGCGAGGTGCGACAGCGCAGGATCCGCGTGCTGTACGCCGAGCACGACGAGAGCGACATCGAGCTCACGCGGCGCGCTTTCCATGAGTACGGCGATCATCTCCGCCTGGACGTGGTGCGGAACGGGCGTGACGTCCTGCAGCATCTGCAGTCGGTGCCCTACGACCTCCTGCTGCTCGATCACCGGTTGCCCGACATCACCGGCATCGAGGTGCTCAAGGTCCTTCGCGATCAACGCATCCGCGTTACGGTGGTGATGGTGACCGGCCAGAGGGACGAGGAAACGGCGGTCGAAGCCTTCAAGCTGGGCGCCGCCGACTACATGATCAAGCGCGAGGCCTACGTCACCAAGCTGCCGTCGACCCTGGAAAGCGTGTTGGCCCACCGGCGCCTGGCCGACGAGAAGGACGCCTTGGTGGTCCTTAACGGCCTGGCCCGGTCCATCGCGACCCTGCAGGATCTCGGCGAGGTGGTGCAGCTGGTGGCCGGGGCCGCCACCGAGCTCCTCAAGGCCGAGATCGCCATCCTCTGGCTCGCCGAGGACGTGGATCTCTACCCGACGGGCTGGGCCGGGGTGCCGAACTCGGCCATGCCCGGCTTGCGGATTCGTGTCGACCAGCGATTCCTGGAGCGGGCGGCGGCCCACCGGCGCGTGGATTTCGCCGCGCTGCTCAAAGGGGCGGGGGCGGCGTCCGGCTGGTGGGTCGACCGGGTCCGCGGGGCCCTGGCCATCTCGCTGGTGACCGGCGGCCGCGTGCTGGGGGTGCTCGCGCTGGCCACCGAGCAGCCCCGGGAGTTCGGGGGGATGGACGAGCGGCTCCTGACGATTCTGGCCGACCACGCGGCCATCGCCGTCGAGAATGCCCGGCTCTACGAGCAGCTCAAGGCCCGGCTCGGCGAGCTGCAAGAGACCCAGGCGCGGCTCCTGCAGACTGAGAAGGTGGCCGCTATGGGCCAGCTGCTCGCCGGTGTGGCTCACGAGCTGAACAATCCGCTGTCCGTCCTCATCGGGCACACCACCATTCTGAGCCGGACGCACACCAGGGGGCCGCTGGCCGAGCGGACCGCGAAGATCGCCGGGGCGGCGGAGCGCTGCGCCCGGATCGTGAGGAACTTCCTGGCCCTGGCCCGGCAGCGTCCGCCCCATCGCCAGGACACCGACTTGAACACGATCGCCCGGGAAGTCGTGGAGCTGCTCGCCTACCCGCTCCGGGCGGACAACGTCGAGGTCTCGCTCGACCTGGCGCCCGATCTGCCCGTGCTGTGGGCGGACGAGCATCAGCTCCACCAGGTCGTCGTCAATCTCGTCACCAACGCCCACCACGCCCTGCAGCAGGCCCCGGGGCCCCGGGGGATCACGCTGCGGACGTGGCTCGACCCGGGGCGCGCCCACGTTCATCTGGACGTCGCCGACACCGGTCCCGGCATCCCGCGCGAGATTCAGGACCGGATCTTCGAGCCCTTCTTCACGACGAAGCCGCCGGGGCAGGGGACCGGCCTGGGCCTCTCGCTCTGTCGCGGCATGGTCGAAGGCCATGGCGGTTCGCTGGACGTCGAGAGCGAGCCCGGCCAGGGCGCCGTCTTCCGCATCGTCCTGCCCCTGACCACTCCCGAGCGGGTGGGGGATCGGGTTTCCGAGCCCGTGGAACGCGCGGCAGGTCCGGGGCGGTCAATACTGGTCGTGGACGATGAAGCCGAGGTCGCCGACGTGCTGGCCGACCTGCTGGCGGCCGACGGACATCGAGTGCAGACAGCGCCCGACGGCCTCGTCGCTCTGGACAAGATCCTGGCCGGCTCGTTCGACTTGATCGTGAGCGATGTTCGGATGCCGAAGCTCGACGGCCCGGGGCTGTACCGGGAGCTGGAACGGCGGAAACCGGAGCTCCGGGGCCGGGTCATCTTCGCGACGGGTGACGAGTTGAGCCCGGCGACGCGGGAGTTCCTCCAGCAGGTCGCAGCCCACACCATCAGCAAGCCGTTCGAGGTGGACCAGATCCGCCGGGTGATCCAGCAGAGCCTCGCCGCGGGCTGAGCCGCCTCGCGCCGCGGGCCGGCCGCCGCAGCACCCGTCTCCTGGACCGCTCTGGTAAGGTCTGAGAGTGCTTCGTATCCGCGAGGGCGAGATCGGGGCGGCGCTGTGGTCCTTCGCCTACTTCTTCTGCCTGCTCTGCAGCTACTACATCCTCCGGCCCATCCGCGACGAGATGGGCGTCGCCGGCGGCGTCGAGCGCCTGCCGTGGCTCTTCACCGCCACCTTCGTGGCCATGGCGGCCGCGGTGCCGGTCTTCGGGGCGCTCGCTTCGCGTTACCCGCGCCGCACGCTCCTGCCGGTCGTCTACGGATTCTTCATCGCCGACATCCTCGGGCTCTACGCGCTGCTCCGGAGCGGGCTCACGCCCGCCTGGGGGCCCGGCGCTTTCTTCGTCTGGCTCAGCGTCTTCAACCTGTTCGTGGTTTCGGTCTTCTGGAGCTTCATGGCCGACATCTGGAGCGATGAGCAGGCCCGACGGCTCTTCGGGTTCATCGCCGCCGGCGGCAGCGCCGGGGCGCTGGTCGGGCCGACGCTGACCACGGCGCTGGCCGGCGTGATCGGACCGGTCAACCTCCTGCCCGTCGCCGCGGTCGTCCTGGCCGGCGCGCTCCTCTGCATCGCGCGCCTCCGCCGCTGGGCGGTCGTCCGGCGGCCCGCCGGTTCGGTGCCGGGCGCCGCGCGTCCTGAGGAGCAGCCCGTCGGCGGTGGTGTGCTGGCCGGCATAACGCTGGTGCTCCGCTCGCGGTACCTTCTCGGCGTCTGTTTCTTCATCGGGCTGTCCACCACGCTGGCGACCTTCGTGTACTTCCAGCAGGCGCACATCATCCGGGCCAGTGTGGATGACCCCGGGCGGCGCACCGCCCTGTTCGCCCTCATCGACTTGGCCGTGAACGCGCTGACGATCGCCGCCCAGCTCCTCGTCACCGGGCATCTGGTCGCGCGCCTCGGGCTGCCGCGCACGCTCGCCGTGCTGCCGGCGCTCACGCTCCTCGGCTTCCTGGCCCTCGGCCTGGCACCGGTGCTGGCGGTTCTGGTCGCGTTCCAGATCTCGCGGCGCGCGGCCCAGTACGGCGTGGCCCGGCCCGCGCGCGAGATGCTCTTCACCGTGGTGACGCGCGAGGAGAAGTACAAGGCCAAGAACGTCATCGACACCCTGGTCTATCGTGGCGGGGACGCCGTGAGCGGCTGGGCCTTTGCCGGACTGACCGCGCTCGGCCTGGGGCTTACCGGCATCGCGCTCGTCGCCCTGCCGCTGGCCGCCGTCTGGATCGCGATCGCGCTCTACCTGGGCCGGCGACAGGAGGGCCTGCGTGAGACCCGGGTGCCGGCGCCGACGGTCGGCTGGGAGGCGGTGTCGAGGTGATCCATGAACCAACGCCGCGCGAACCCGACGGCCCGCCGCTCTCACGGCGGGCCGCGCTCGTCCTGATGGCTGCGGCCGCCGCGAACGCGGCCGCCGGGCGGGCTCCCGAGCCGCCGGGGGCGGCGATGATTCTTCGACCGATGCCATCGAGCGGCGAGAAGATCCCGGCCGTCGGCCTCGGCACCTGGCGCACGTTCGACGTGGGCGCCTCCACCGCCGAGCGTCAGCCGCTCCGGGAGGTGCTGCTCCGCTTCGTCGAGCTGGGAGGACGCGTCGTCGACTCGTCGCCCATGTACGGGACGGCCGAAACGGTCGTGGGCGACCTGGCCACGGAGGTCGGGGTCCGCGCCTCGCTCTTCCTGGCCACCAAGGTGTGGACGAGTGGACGGGAGGCCGGCGTCGAACAGATGGAACGCTCGCTCCGGCGCCTGCGCGCGGCGCGCCTGGACCTCATGCAAGTCCACAATCTCGTGGATTGGCGGACCCACCTGCGCACGCTGCGCGCCTGGAAGGAGGCCGGCCGGATCCGCTACCTCGGCGTCACCCACTACACGGCGAGCGGCCACGACGAGCTGGAGCGGGTGATGCGGGACGAAGCCCTCGACGCCGTCCAGCTCAACTACTCGCTCGCCGAGCGTGAGGCCGAGCGCCGGCTGCTCCCTCTGGCTCGCGACCGCGGGATCGCCGTGCTCGTCAACCGCCCGTTCGCCGAGGGAGCCTTGTTCCAGCGCGTGCGGGGACGCTCGCTACCGCCCTGGGCCGCCGATCTCGACTGCCAGAGCTGGGGCCAGTTCTTCCTGAAGTGGATCCTCGGTCACCCCGCCGTCACGTGTGTGATCCCGGCCACCAGCAAGGCCGAGCATCTGGCCGACAACATGCGGGCCGCCGTGGGCAGGGTGCCCGACGCGGCCACGCGAGAGCGGATGGCGGCCTACCTCGGCCACTAGGCATCCGGACGAGGGCCATCATGAACGCTCCTTCTTGAGAACGAAATCGAAGTGGGCGAGCTTGCCGCCCGACTCGTCACGAACCTTCATCACCAGGGCGGGGTTGAAGATGCGATCGCCCCGATTGGCAGGCTCCTGGGGGAAGTAGAGCTGGGTGGTCAGGACGGGCTGGCCGGGCGCCTGCACCTTCACGTGGAAGTGGCGCGTCCGGCCCGGGTAGAGCCCGGGCACGATACTCTCCAGGCGGAACCGGCCCTGGTCGTCGGTGAACAGATGGCCGCGCAGTCGGAAGCCGGCGTTGTCGTAGTCCCCGTGATCATCCGCGTGCCACACGTCCAGGAGCGCGCGGGGGACAGGCCGGCAGTCCGTGGTGAGGACGACGCCGGCCAGCACGATCTTCGTCCCGCTGATCCCGGGCTCCAGGAGTGAGGCGCGGCGTGGCGAGTCGGGCCGGAAGAACGGTCCCTCGGTCTGCCGCGGTGTCGGCGGCGTGTCGTCGGCGCATGCCGGCGTCGGCCGCAGCGGTTGCGGTTGAGCGCGGACCTCCGAGTGCGCCACCAGCACGGCGGCGGGTATGCCGACGGAGAGCCTCAGGAAATCGCGACGTGAGCTTCGGGCCTGTCGTGTCATGGCGGTTGCTCCTCCTCGTCAATCCGCTTGTCGAAACGGGGCTCTCGTGGTCAGCCGATCACGCGTCCGCCCATCACGCGCAGGGCGTCGCGGTGACGTACGCGGAGGCGTCGGAGGCCAGGAACACGCAGGCCTCGGCGATGTCCTCCGGCCGGCCAGCGCGCGTACCAGCCCCAGCAGCCCGGTCTTGGCCGCAGTCACCGCCGCCGTGTTCGGCCGACCGGTCACGCTGGACTGCCCGCCGATGGCGATGATGCTGCCCCGCTGGCGCGCCTTCATGGCCGGCACGACCGCGCGGGTCAGGTAGAAGGCCGAGTGGAGGTTCACGGCGAGCACACGGTGCCACTCCTCGAGCGAGGTCTCGGTGAGCGCCTGGTGCGGCCGGATGGCCGCATTGCACACGAGCACGTCGAGGGTCTCCATCTCCGTCAGGGCCCGCCGGACCATGGCGTCCACCGCGCCGGCGAGCCTCATGCCCTTCTCACGGTCGACATGGTGCCTCCGCGAGGCTGCGGCGTCCAGCATCCTCCGCCACGCATCTTGACGACAGCCCTCGGCCGTGCCAGGGTAACCCACCCCGCCGCCCGCCTCGCGGGGCGGGCAACGCACCGGCCAAGGGAGGTCCAGGGATGTCCAGAGCGAAGAGCGTGGTGATCGGCTTCGTCGTGCTCACCGTGATGGTCTGGCTGGTGTCGGGAGCGACGCCGGCCGAGACCATCAAGATCGCCTATGTGGACCCGTTGTCGGGGCCGTTCGCGGCCACCGGCGAGAACGGGCTCAACCAGTTCCGATTCGCGGCCGACCGCGTCAACAAGGCGGGGGGCGTGCTGGGCCGCCAGCTCGAGATCGTGCCCTTCGACAACAAGGTCAGCCCGCAGGAAAGCCTCATCCAGCTCAAGAAGGTGATCGGTGACGGCATCCAGTTCGTCTTCCAGGGCAACAGCTCCGGCGTGGCCCACGCCATCTCGGATGCCGTCCTCAAGCACAACGAGCGGAATCCCGGCAACCGCGTCCTCTACCTGAATTACTCGGCGGTGGATCCGGCGCTCACCAACGAGAAGTGCCACTACTGGCACTTCCGCTTCGACGCCCATGCCGACATGAAGATGGCTGCCCTGACCGACGTCATCAGGGCCAATCAGAAGATCAGGAAGATGTACATCATCGGTCAGGACTATTCCTTCGGGAAGGCGGTGGCCGAGGCGGCCGTGAAGATGCTCGGCGAGAAGCGGTCGGACATCCAGATCGTGGGCAACGAGCTGCACCCGATCGGCAAGGTCCAGGACTTCTCGCCGTACGTCCAGAAGATCATCGCCTCCGGCGCCGACGCCGTCATCACCGGCAACTGGGGCACCGACATGATCAATCTGGCCAAGGCCGCGAACGAGGCCGGCCTGAAGGTGCCATTCTATACCTACTACGCCGCCTCCGACGGTGTCACCGCGGCCATCGGTCCCGCCGGCGTGGACCGCATCCGCCTGGTCCACGAGAGCCACCCGGGCAATCCGAACGCGCCCAAGGCGCTCTCCGATCATCTGAGCGCGTACAAGAAGCTCCACCCCAGCAACGACATCAACCAGCCGCGGATCCACACCGCCCTCAATATGCTGGCTCAGGCCATCAAGAAGGCGAACACCACCGACGTGGACAAAGTGGCGGCCGCGCTCGAGGGCACGGAGTACACGACGCTCAGTGGCGACCAGGTCGTCATGCGCCGGGAGGACCACCAGCTCCTGATGCCGATCTACATCTCGGTGCACACGAACAAGGGGATCCAGTTCGACTTCGACAACTCGGGCTTCGGCCTGCTGCAGGAGAGCAAGATCGAACGCGAGAAGGCCACGCTGCCGGCCGCCTGCAAGATGCAGCGCCCGAGCTAGCGCCACGCCCGGGAGGAGCGGGCCGGCGACCCCGGCCCGCTCCCCCCCGCCAACCGGCCACGATGGAGCTGGCCCTCTTCTCGATCCTGAACGGGGTCGTGTACGGCATGCTGCTGTTCATGCTGTCGAGCGGCCTCACCCTGATCTTCGGCATGATGGGCGTGCTCAACTTCGCGCACGCCGGCTTTTACATGCTCGGCGCCTATCTCGCCTACACGCTCAGCGTCCACCTCGGTTTCTGGACGGGTCTCCTCGTCGCGCCGCCCCTGGTCGGGCTGCTGGGCGCGCTTGTCGAGCGCCATGGACTCCGGCGGGTGCACCGGTTCGGGCACGTCGCCGAGTTGATCTTCACCTTTGGCGTCGCCATCCTCATCGAGGAGCTCGTGCAGTTCATCTGGGGAAGGCCGGCCAAGAGTTACACCGTCCCCGCCCTGCTGGACTTCCCCCTCTTCCGGGTCTTCCAGACGACCTTCCCGGCCTACAAGGCGTTCATGCTGCTGATCTCCGTCGGCATCTTCGTCTTTCTCTTCTACGTACTGGCCCGGACCCGCGCCGGCCTCATCATCCAGGCCTCGCTCACGCACCCGGGCATGGTGGCCATGCTGGGCCACAACGTGCCGCGCGTCTTCATGGTCGTCTTCGGCATCGGCTCGGCCCTGGCCGCGCTGGCCGGCGTGATCGCGGGGCCGGTCCTGGGGACGTTCCCGGGCATGGCCCAGGTGCTGGGGAGCATCGTGTTCGTGGTCGTCGTGATCGGCGGGCTCGGCTCACTGACGGGCGCCTTCTTCGCCTCGCTGTTGATCGGCATCGTCCAGACCTTCGCGGTGGCGCTCGACTATTCGCTCGGCGACCTGGCCGGCGGCCTCGGTCTCACCGTCGGGCGCACCGGGCTCCTCAGCGACCTCTGGCCGATCACGATCGCCCGGGTGGCGCCCATCCTGCCCTACCTGCTCCTCATCCTTATCCTGATCGCCCGGCCCACCGGCCTCTTCGGGACCCGCGAGACGTGAGCACGCCGCTGCCGACCGCCAGCCCGCGGCTGGGTATCCGCGAGGCCGGGCTGGCCGGGTGGGTCCAGCGCCATGGGATGTGGCTGGCGGCCGCCGTCGTGCTGGTAGCCCTCCCGCAGATCCTGAAATCGCCGGTGGCGATCTCGGTGATGAACCAGATGGGCATCGCCGTCGTCTTCGCGCTCAGCTACAACATGCTGCTCGGCCAGGGCGGCATGCTGTCGTTCGGCCACGCCGTCTACTTTGGCCTGGGCGGCTTCGTGGCCATCCACGCCTTGAATCTGGTCGCGCAGGGAAGCCTCTATCTGCCGGTGGCCCTCCTACCGGTGGTGGGCGCCCTGGGCGGCCTCTTCTTCGCGGCGCTCTTCGGAAGCTTCTCGACTATCCGCGCCGGCACGGTCTTCGCCATGATCTCGCTGGGTATCGGCGAGCTGATCCATTCGTCATCGCTGATCCTGGTCAAGTTCTTCGGGGGCGAAGAGGGTATCACCGGTAATCGCACCAAGGCTCCGCCGCTCTTCAGCCTGTCGTTCACCACCGACGCTCAGGTCTACTACCTGATCGTCTTCTGGGCCTTTGTGGCCACCGCGCTCATGTACGCCTTCTCGCGCACCCCGATGGGGCGCATCGCCAACGCGGTGCGGGACAACCCCGAGCGCGCCGAGTTCGTCGGCTACAGCCAGCGCTGGGCGCGCTACGTCTCGTTCTGCGCGGCCGGGCTCTTCGCCGGCCTGGCCGGCGGGCTCTTCGCGGTGAACTACGAGATCCTCACCGTGGAGAACGTGAGCCTCACGGCGTCGGGCTCGGTGCTGCTCATGGCCTACATCGGCGGCATCGGCTTCTTCTTCGGCCCCATCCTGGGCGCCATCGTGTTCACGTTTCTCCAATCCATGCTGAGCGACTTCACCGGCATCTGGCTCCTCTACCTTGGCATCCTGTTCCTGGCCACGGTGATGTTCGCACCGGCCGGCCTCGCCGGGATCCTCGTCATGCACCGCCCGGCGTGGCGTGCCCGTCGCCTCCATCGCCTCGTCGCGCCGTACGTGCTGGCCGCCGGGTGCGCGTTGGTCGCGGCCGTCGGTGTCGTCGGGCTCCTGGAGATGGTGCAGTTCGTGGTGTCGGGGCCTGCCGGCCGGGTCACCAAGCGGCTGTTCTGGATCACGGTTCCCGTCTACACCGTGTGGCCCTGGGTGGTCTTCGCCACAGTGGCGTTGGCCGGCGCCTGGGCGTTGTGGCGGGCGGCGCCGATCGCCGCCGCCGCCTTCAACGACGCGAGCCGGCCGGCGACGCGCCCATGACCACCACCTTCGCGCCGGCCGCTCGCCCCGGCCAGGGCACGCCCGCGATCGAGCTGATCGACGTTCACAAGAGCTTCGGCCGTACGCCGATCATCCGGGGCGTCAGCTTCGCCATCGAGGCGGGAACGCGCCAGGCCCTCATCGGACCCAACGGTGCCGGCAAGTCGACGATCTTCAATCTGATCACCGGCAAGTACCCGGTCTCTCGGGGCCGCATCCGACTCAAGGGCGAGGACGTGACAGGCCTCCGCCCCTACGAGATCAATCGCCGGGGCCTTAGCCGGTCGTTCCAGGTGACGAACATCTTCCCGCGGCTCAGCGTCTTCGAGAACTTGCGCTGCGCGGTGCTGTGGTCGCTCGGCTACCGGTACTCGTTTTGGCACTTCGTCGACGGCCAGCCCGATGTGCAGGCGCGCGCCGAGACGGTGCTGGAACAGATCAACCTGACCGCGCGGCGCGACGTCCCCGCCGGCGTGCTCTCGTACGCCGAGCAGCGGGCGCTGGAGATCGGCATCGCCATCGCCGGCGGCGCCGACGTCATCCTGCTCGATGAGCCGACATCGGGGATGAGCCGGGGCGAGGCCGAACACGTCGTGCAGCTCATCCGCGAGGTCACGGCCGGCCGGACCCTGGTCATGGTGGAGCACGACATGAGCGTCGTGTTCGACCTGGCCGACACGATCGCCGTCCTCGTTTACGGCGAGATCATCGCCCACGACCGGCCGGAGCGGATTCGCAGCAATCCCGCCGTCCAGGAGGCCTACCTCGGCGTTCCCGTCCAGCGTGAGCCCGCATGCTGAGCGTGCGTGATCTGCACGCGTTCTACGGCAAGAGCCACATCCTGCACGGGGTGAACCTCGACGTGCGCGCGGGCGAGATCGTCAGCCTGCTCGGCCGCAACGGCGTCGGCCGGTCGACGACCATCAAGGCCATCATGGGCGACGTGGAGGCGCGGGGCTCGGTTCGCTTCCGCGACGAGGAGATCTGCGGGCGGCCGCCCTACGTCATCGCCCGCAAGGGCCTGGGCTACGTGCCCGAGAACCGCGACATCTTTCCCACGCTCACCGTGCGCGAGAACCTGCTGCTCGGCCTGAAGAACCCGCGCACGCCGGGCCGCTGGAGCCTGGACGACATGTTCCGGCGGTTTCCGAATCTCGCGGAGCGGGCTGGCCAGCCCGGCGGCGTCCTGTCCGGCGGCGAACAGCAGATGCTCACCATCTGCCGGACGCTCATGGGCGATCCCAACCTGATCATGATCGACGAGCCCACCGAGGGGCTGGCGCCGCTGCTCGTCCAGCAGGTCGCCATCCTCCTGAAGGAGATCGCCCAGCGGGGCGTGGCCCTTCTGCTCGTCGAGCAAAAGCTCACCATCGCGCTCACCATCTCCAGCCGGGTCTACGTGATGGGCCACGGCCGCGTGGTCTTCGAGGGCACGCCCGACGACCTGCGCCGCTACGAGGCCGTCCGCAAAGAGTGGCTGGAGGTCTAGCCAGGAGCCAGCTATGCGTATCCACAATCTCTACACCGACGCCAGCGGCGAGTCGCACTTCCGGGACCTCGAGGTCGAGTGGGCCGAGGAGACGCGCAGTGGCAAGCTCTCCAAACGCCTGCCCGCCACCGGCATCATCTTCCGGCAGGTGCCGCCCACCTACGACCTCGACTGGCACCCCGCGCCCCGCCGGCAGTACATCATCAACCTCGACGCCGGCGTGCGGCTCACGGCCAGCGACGGCGAGAGCCGGGTCATCGGCCCCGGCGAGGTCATCCTGGTCGAGGACACGACGGGCAAGGGGCATCTTTCGAAGGCGGTCGACAGCCGCATCCGCCACTGCATCTTCGTGCCCGTGGAGTAGTTGCGGCGGCTCAGGCGGTGGGGGGAGCGAGCGCGGTGAGGTGGGGCATGACCTCGGCGGTGAAGAGGTCGATGGACGCCGCCGCCTCGGCCTCCGGCATCTCGCCGAACATCAGCCGGCACACGAAGTAGGTACACCCGCTGGCGGCCACCTGGTGCTCGATCTCCTCGCGGACGCGGGCCGGCGTTCCCGCGATGGCGATGCCCCGCTGGCGGGCCTCGTCGAAGTCCCGGGCGAAGCGGATGGGCAGCGAGCCGAAATCGCGCCAGAGCTTGGTGAGGTTCGCGTACCACACGGCGTAGTTCGGCCGGGCCAGCGCCTCGGCCCGGGCATCGGTGGGCGCCACCACGACGTGGCGGGACATGCCCAGGTTCGGCAGCGGGGCCTCGCCGTGCTTGCGCTGCCAGACCTCGCAGTAGCGCTCGAAGAGAGGCTTCGCCGTCTCCACCGGGTTGTTGGTGATGACGTGCACCCGGTTGGTGGCCGCCCACTCGGCGCCCTCCCGGTGGCCCAGGCCGTACCAGAGCGGGGGATGCGGCCGCTGGAAGGGCCGGAGCACCATCGGCATCTTGCGGTAGGTGTAGCGCGGCCCGCGGTGGTCGAGCACGTCGCTGGTCAGCCCTTGCAGGATGACCTCCAGCGCCTCCTGGTAGATCTCCTCGGTCTCGAGGTGGTGCAGGTCGAAGTAGGCCATCTCGTAGGGAACGATCCCCCGGCCCACGCCCAGGTCGAAGCGCCCGCGCGAGAGCTGGTCAAGCATGCAGATCTCTTCAATGAGCCGGACGGGGTCGTAGAGCGGCAGGATGTACACGCAGGGGCCGAGGCGAATGCGCCGGGTGCGCTGGCTGGCCGCGGCCAGGAAGACGCCGGGCACCGGCGCCAGCCCCAGCGGTGTGGCGTGATGCTCGGCCAGGTGATAGGAGTAGAAGCCGGCCGCGTCGTACTTCTCCAGCAGGCGCAGCCGGCTCTCGTAGAACTCGTCGAGCGGTCCCTCCCGTCGATCGAGGTGGTCGAAGATCCCCAGGTCCATCGGGGCGTCGCTACTCCGGCTCGGCGTGCGTGACGTGAACGGCCAGTCCCGGGACCGACATCACCAGATGGAGATAGCCGCCCAGCGCGTTGATCCGCTGCATATCCCGGGCGACGAACGCCGCCCGCTCGGCCTCCGTCAAATCGAGGCCCGCCAGCGTCCCTTCGGGGTCCGTGGTGAAGCGGGCCCGAAACGCCCGGTCCTTTTTCAGGCGGTAGAGCAGGCTGTTGACTTCGTATCGGCTCAGGCCAGCCTCCACTCGACCGCGGCCAGGTTGATCCGCCCCAGCTCGCCGAAGTACCGAACGTCCGCCGGCGCCGGCGTGACCGCGCCGATCAGCGCCATCCAGTTCAGGAATTCGTGTTCGCCGGCCTTGTGCAGCTCACTCCTCGTCAGCCCCTGCAGGGGCTCGTGCTCACCCGCTTCCAGCCAGTGCAGCAGCTTGCGATCGAAGACGGTGTCCGACTCGCCGACGCGCGGCAGCAGCAGCTCCGGGAAATGCGAGAGTCCGCCGGTGGCGATGATGCCGACGCGCCACGGGCTCTGCGCCACCACTCGGGCCAGGTGCCGGCCGAAGGCGAAGCAGCGCGCGGGCGTGGGCTGGGGCGCGACGAAGCAGTTGATCCAGATCGGGACCAGGGGCGTCACCGGCCGCGAGCCGTGCATGGTCATGACCGGACTGAGGAAGGCGTGGTCGATGGGCGCCTCCCACGACAGCGCGAGGTCGAAGCCGGCGCCGAGCCCGTCCTCGAGGATGCGATTGGCCAGCTCCTCGTGCAGCGGGTAGCGCTCCGGCATCCCATCGAGCACCTTGTCGAACGCCTCGGCCTCCTCCTGAATCATGCGGTTGACGGAGCGGCCGATCCGCACGCAGATCGCCGGCACGGCATTGAACGAGAACGCGTTGAGGTGGTCGTCGGCGACGACGATCAGCGCCTCGGGGCGGCGCGAGAGAAAGGTGTCCCCGAGCTTCCGGATCTCGGCCATACAGGCCTCGACGTGCCGGCGACCGGTGAGCCCGCAGGCCGCCTGGTAGTAGTCGGGGTCGAGCACGTGCGACATGGCGGCAGCGAACACGATGGCGCCCATCGGCCTCGGCTCGTCAGTCCGTCATCGACAGGGCAGCGCGGGACAGACGCAGGCCATCGCCGCCGCGCTGCATCCAGTCGGCCTCCCGGAACGCCTCGCTGATTTTCGTCAGCGGAAAGACGTGGGAGACGAGGCGCTCGAAGGGGAAGCGTCTGAGATTCCGGCGCAGGAAGGCCAGGGCCTGGGCCAGGGCCCACGGCGAGTAGTTGGAGGCGGCCACCAACCGGGCGTTGCCGCGCACCAGGGCCGTCGCGTCATAGGAGAAGACGTTGCCGGGCGCGATGGAGCCTATTTCTAGATAACAGCCGCCACCGCGCAGCATTCGAAGGCCTTCGGGCACGACCTCCGGGTAGCCGACGAAGTCCGCCACCACGTCGGCCCCGAAACCGCCGGTCAGATCCATGACGGCCTGGATGCGGCGCTCGGCCGTGGGCAGGTCGGCGAGACTCAACGTGTCGTCGGCGCCGAAGGCGCGCGCCAGCTCCAGGCGCGACGCCACGCGGTCGAGCACGATGACGCGGCCGGCGCCCATGTCGCGGGCGACGGCCACCGCATTGAGTCCCAGGCCTCCGGCGCCCTGGAGCACCACCGTGTCGCCGGCGCGCAATCCCGCGCGGGTGAGGCCGTAGAGCACCTGGGCCAGCGCGCAGTTGGCGGGCGTGGCGATGTCGTCGGAGACCTCGTCGGGGATCCGGAACACCCAGCCGCCCGGGCGCAGATAGTAGTAGTCGCCATAGGCGTTGTTGAAATAGGGCGGCGTGCCGGCCACGCGGTTCGGGCGCCCCTTGCGCGGACAGCTCCCCATCTCGTCGCGCAGGCACACCGGACAGCGGCCACAGGGAAAGAAATAGAGGAACGTGACCCGATCGCCCTCGCCGAGCGGCTGGCCGGCGGAGTCCACCGTGACGCCGGCGCCCAGGCGCTCGACGCGACCGCACATCTCGTGGCCGAAGGTCAGGTCGCGCGGCAGCGCGCCGTAGAGCTCCTTCATCTCGCCGCGCCAGATGTGGAGGTCGGAGCCGCAGACGCCGGCCCGCGTGAGTCGGACCAGGATGGCGCCGGGCTCCGCGGCCGGCACCGGGTACTCGCGCAGCTCGAAGTCACCGCCGTACGCCATGAGGACCGCGACTCGTCCCGTCATGGCCCACCCTCCTAGCCGATGGCCCCGGCGCCGGCGTTGGCGATCTGCTCGTCCTCGTGGGACTGCACGCCCGACACACCGATCGCGCCCACGCATTCGCCCTGGTACATGATGGGCACGCCGCCCTGGATGGGCAGATTCTCCGGGAACTTCAGGAAGACCGGACGCTCCTTGACGCGGTCCTCCCAGAACTTGGTGGACCGGCGGGTGCGGGCGGCGGTGCTGGCTTTGCCGGTGGCGACTTCGGCGGTCATGGGCCCGGCGCCGTCCAGGCGCTCCAGATAGAGCAGATAGCCGGCGTCGTCCACCACGGCGATGGACACGTTCCACTTGTGCTTCTCGGCCTCCGCCCGGCAGGCGGCGGCCATCTTCTGCACGTCCGAAGTGGTGAGAGCGGGTCGGTTGCGCATGGGGCCTCCTTGTGGCCCGAGAGCATACCTCAAGTCGGCGCCTCGGCTGCATCGAGGCCTGCGCGGCGACATCCGAGTCATCGCTCAGAGGGTGGGTTGCGCTGGACCAGGAGACCGACGGCGCCGACGCGAGCTGCGGACCAGGCTGCCCGCTCAGAACATTCCCGCGATGCCGGTCATGAGCTTGTCACGAATGATCGGGGTCGCTTCTTCCACGACGAGTTTCTTTTGCCTGACGCCGGCCGCCATACGGAGCTGGTGACCCTTGCCGTCGCCGGGAGGTCCCGCTCCCGCCGGCGCCGGCGAGACTGCGGCAGCGCGCGCTCCTTGTTCCGTCACCTGGACGTCCACGGCGCAAAAATAAAGAACCGTCTCGTCGCGCGGCGCCCCCATGCCCATCCTGGCCATCATGACCGCCACGTCGGGCATGCCGCCCATCCCGGTGTTCGCGCTTCCAATGCCGGCTCCGAACCCGGCGGCCAGCACACTCTGCAGCGAGACGCTGTCTGCCTCCTTGTTGCAGTACACCACCTTGGTCTGCAGGAGGAACTGGGCCTGGTCGGGGTCCGGGAGGACTTTGTAGCCCTTGGCCGCCAGCCGTCCGCCAAGGTCGGCCAGCGAGACCTGCTGGTTCTCGGAGATGTTACGGTTCTGGATGTAGATCGTCTTGGTGGAACCGGGCGCGAGGAAGATGGACCTGTCGCTCATGAGCTTCGAGTCGACGACGTTCGCACATCCGCTGACGAGGCCGATGAGGACGAGGAGAGCCCAGAGCCGACGCATGCAGACCTCCCGGAGCCGGCCACTCTAGAAGTTGCCGGCCACTCCCGTGCTGAGCTTGTGTTGGATCAGCGGCGTCGCTTCTTGCAAGTCGAGTTTCTTCTGGTGAATGCCGGCGACCAGCCGGGTCCGGTACACCTGCGGCCGGCCCGCGGTCGCTCGAGGCCCGGCTGACGCGCGCTCCGTGATTTGCAGATCGGTCACGCAGGCATAGGTGGTTTCTTCTTTGCTTTTCGGTCGATTGGAGCCGAATAACCCGCTGACCGAACTGATGGCGCCCCCGACGGCGCCCGTCACCGCCGAAACGCCGGCGGCGCCCATACCGATCGCGGGATTGGCCATCCCGGCCACTCCGCCGATGGTGCCGATGGCGCCCCCGATGGCGCCGATCGTGCCGCCGATGCCGCCGCCGTAGCCGCCGGCGACCATGGTCTCCATCGTGATCAATTGCTTTTCCGTGTTGCAGTAGACGATGTTGGCCTGGATCACGTACCCGGCCTGGCTGGGGTCTGTCACGATCTGGTAGCCCTTGGCCGAGAGTCGTGAGGCCACGTCATTGAGACTGACCGCCTGGTTATCGGACGTGTTGCGGGTCTCGACGTAGACCGTGGTGGCGGCACCGGGAGGCAGAAAGAACACGTTACTGGTGTAGAGATTCCCGCCGAGCAGGTTCTGGCCGCATCCTGATGCGAGAGTGGTCAGCAGAACGAGAACGCCGGCGCGGTGCATGACTGACCTCCAGTCAGCGGTGCCCACCATCGAACGACTCCTCTTGGCCATCGTTCCATCTCCGCGCCGTGCATCATGGCTCAAGGCTTCCGTGAACTCAAGCGGGCCAAGCGCTCCGCCGGGCTGGCGCCGGGCTCAATCGTTCGTCGAGCGCCGTAACACGAGGCTCGTCGTTTCCGACTGATACAGACCTCCGCAGTTGCTGCGGATGGTCTTGGTGGCGATCACGCCATCGCGATCGACGATGGTCCAGCCCCGAATCGGCAGGCCTCGTTGGTCGAAGTCTCGAAAGTGGCCGGCATTGAACCGCGAGGACCAATACTGGCCCAGAGGAATATTCCCGGCGACCCCGGACGCCCCCAGGAGCTGCGTGAGCTCCCGGAGCACCGGCACGACCGGACACTGAAGGCCGAGCCGAGCTTTTCGGCGGTGTCACCCGGTCGGATCACCACCCCCAGGTCAGCGGGATCGCTCGGGCCCATCGAGGCTTGCACCGCCAGTGTCGTTTCTCCCCCACCGTTCACCGACATGCACACGGTGGGAGGTTGCCGTGAACTCCGCCGGAGGCGGGATTCGCTCCACGCAAGTTCGCAGGCCTCATCGCCGCCGTCCTCGCCGTGCTGGCGTTCTCCCACTAGGCTCGTTCGCCGACAGAGACCTCGCTGCGGCACCGCGCGAAGACATCGACTGGCCAAGGCTGGGCAAATCATTGGAGCTCTACCCGCGATTCCCTAAGTCTTCTCTTGCCGGTCCGCGCGGCTTATGCTATTCATGTGTTTGGTGCCAGGTCCAGTAGCTGATTGACCGATGCAGCCTAGATATAGTAGCCTTCGTGGCAAGCGAGCCGCCGGGGGTCGTCCATGAATTTCGGGAAGCGAGAGCCTAGGATCGACGCAAAGTTCGCGGCAAAGCGGCGTGCTTGGGCACAGCAACCCGCCATCCTTCGTACATCGCATCGAATTTACGAAGGAGATGGCCGTCTGATGGAGCACTTGGGTGCCGAGCCGCTCGTCCATTTGGTTGTAACCTCGCCGCCCTATTGGAATCTCAAGGAGTATCCGGATCGTCCAGGCTCGCAGTTGGGCAACGTGAACGATTATCGGGAGTTTCTCACCGAACTCGCGAACGTTTGGCATCGGTGCTTTCAACTTCTTGTCCCCGGTGGCCGCCTTTGTATTGTTGTTGGAGACATATGCCTTTCGCGCCGCAAAGCTGGCCGTCACTCAGTAGTACCGCTGCACGCTGACATCTCTCGCCAATGCACCGATTTCGGGTTCGACTACTTGAGTCCGATCCTCTGGTACAAGATTGCCAATGCTGCGACCGAAGTCGAAGGAAACGGATCAGCGTTCCTGGGCAAGCCCTACGAGCCAAACGCGGTGATCAAAAACGACGTCGAATACATCCTTATATTCAGGAAGCCTGGTGCCTACCGGGCGCCGACCGCCGAGCAGCGTCTTCTCAGTATCATCGAGCGTGACGACCATGATCGCTGGTTCCGACAAGTGTGGACCGACGTGCCCGGGCAAATGAGGCTGACGGGCCACCCGGCTCCGTATCCGAAGGAACTCGCGTTCCGCCTCGTGAGTATGTTTTCATTTGTCGGTGACCTCGTTCTCGATCCGTTCTGGGGTACCGGTACGACTACGGCAGCTGCCATCGATGCGTACCGCTGCAGCGTCGGCTACGAGATCGAGCCTCAGTATCTTGCGATTGGTCGCGCTCGGTTCGGCCAGGCTGACATCGAAGCGACTATCGAGTTTGTAACACGCGACGGTCGTGTGGGTGAGCCAAGGTCTTCCTATCGTCGCGCGCGGGCAGTAGAAGTGCCTCGATAGTGTCGGCGCCCGAGAAGATTGTCGGGCATCTTCGCGAATCTGGATACCATCCTCGTTCAAGTGTTCATGGCCGGATCTTGTGTGAGTCCGTACTCGAGGATCTTTTGGCGATTTGTCCGAAGATTGCTGAGGACGCCGCGGCCGGGCATCTCGTCTACGATCTGCAGCGAAAGGTGACAGTCGCAGGAAGTGAATGGAACGTCGACCTCGTTCTCGGCCCTCCTCCCCGTGGCGCGGTAAAGGTCGTTTCAGCCAAGGGCATCGAGAAGGTACCACCAGCGACGATTCGCATCGCGATCGAGGCCAAAACGGTCATGACGGAACACGGGAAGGCTCGTCGCAATCGCCAGCGCGATCTGGATTCTTTTCACCAGTTCCTACATCGTTACGACCCCGATACCGTTGCGGCAGGACTTACGGTGGTCAATATCGCCGACCGCTTCAGATCGCCTCTCCGACCCGAAGCAAGTATTCACCGAAATGTTAGAACGCTGGTCCAGGAGACTCTGGTGCTTCTCCGGTCACTTCCACAACGTTCTGCCCGGGGCGACACTCCTGGTCTTGAGGCGAACGCGGCGATCGTCGTGCGCCACGACAACATCGAACTTGGTGCGTCGACCCTAGTCACCGCCGCGCCGGCGCCCCAAGTGGGCGATCCGCTTCACTACGATTCATTTCTGCGACGGATCTGCGACAGCTACGTCCAGCGGTGGTCAGCCGGGAGGAGAGGCACTTCCGGTTAGACCGCAACAGCACTCCAGGGCCTGTCATGGAGGTCGGTGGGGATGCGCGAGCAGGGCCAGTTGCTCAAGCGTCCGGACCGCGGTAGTCTCACGGGCCGTGAAGATCCTCTTCTTCGACGACTTCAAGCTCGGTGTGCTCCAGGGCGACGCGGTGATCGACGTGTCGTCAGCGGTGCGCGACATCCCCCACACCGGCCCCCACAACCTCATCAGCGGCTTGATCGAGCGGTTCGCCGATTACCGGTGGCGGCTCGAGGAGGCGGCCGGCGAGGGGGCGGGGATGCCGGTCGGTCGGGTGAGGATCCGGCCGCCGCTGCCCAAGCCCTCCAACATCGTGGCCATGGCCGTGAACTACATGGAGGATGGGACGCGGGCCGAGCCCGCGCCTATCAACGCGTTCCTCAAATCGCCCAGCGCCGTCATCGGTGACGGCGACACGATGGTGCTCCCCGACGTCCCCGCCACCATCTTCGAGGGCGAAGCGGAGGTGGCGGTGGTCATCGGCAAGCGGGCGTCTCACGTCAGCGCGGCCCGAGCCATGGATCACGTCTTCGGCTACGTGAACTTCATCGACGGCTCGGCCCGTGGCCTGCCTCCCAGCGGCAACACCTTCTATCAGATGAAGTCGCGCGACACGTTCGCCCCCCTGGGCCCCTGGTTGGTGACCGCCGACGAGGTGCCCGATCCCCACGCGCTGCAGGTGCGGCTCTGGGTGAACGGGACCCTCAAGCAGAACTTCAATACCAGCGACATGGCCCACAAGATTCCCCGGTGCATCGAGTGGGTCAGCTCGATCCACGCCCTGGAGCCGGGCGACGTGCTGGCCAGCGGCACCAACCATCGCGGGCTCAGCGCCTTTCAGAACGGCGATCTGATCGAGCTGGAGACGGAGGGCCTGGGTCGGCTCCGGGCGCAGGTCCGGGACGACCTCAAGCGCACCTGGGCCCGTGAGACCCGGCTGGAGCGCCAGCAGAAGGGGCTGGAGGGCACGACGCCGCAGTTGGCGGGCAAGCACACGCCGCCGCCGCGCTGAGCCCGACCGCGCGCGGCGAGCTCAGTTCTGGCCCACCCACGACGCGTCGGCGACCTCGCGCCAGCGGGCGCGGATCCGCTCGAACTCCTCCGGGGGCAGCACGCCGGCCCGCAGCAACGCCGCGTTGTGCTGCCAGCGCTCCGGCTTGGTGGTGCCGACGATGGCCGTGTGGACGCCGGGCACGCTCAGCGTGAAGCGCAGCGCGGTGGCCACTGCGGTGTCGGCCTCGCCCCGCAAGAACGGGTAATCGAGCGCGCGGAGACGCGACCAGTACACCCGGTAGTAAGGCTCGCCCGGCTTGCGTCGGTACTGCCAGGCGACGTTGGCCAGGGGACGCTTGGCGATCAGGCCGATCTCGCCCCGCCGCGCCAGCGGCAGGAGCAGATCGATCCCCTCCTGATCGGCGATGCTGACTGAGGTCTGCAACGTGTCGAAGCGGCCGCACTCCAGCGCGTACCGGGCCGACCTGCCGTCGCCGCTGTAGCCGATGTATCGGGCCCAGCCCCGCTCGCGCGCCTGCTCGAGGGCCAGGATGGCGTCGCCCTGCTTGAGGTCGGCGAGCGAGCAGGTGTGGAGCTGGATGAGATCGACGTAGTCGGTGCCGAGCCGGTGCAGGCTCCGCGAAATGCTGGCCAGCAGCGAGCGTGGCCGCCAGTCCCCAGGCCCCCAGGCCCGGCCATGGCCGCACTTGGTGAAGAGGTAGAACTCGTGCCGTCGCGAGGCGATCGCCTGCCCGATGAGCGCCTCGCTGTCCTCGTAACACTCGGCCGTGTCGATCACGTTGAGCCCGGCGTCCAGCGCGCTGCCCAGCAGCCGCGCGACGGTGCGGTCGCTCGCGCCCTGAGAGCCGATCTCCGAGCCACCGAAGCCGAGGATGCTGACCTCCATGTCTGTCTTGCCGAGGCGACGGCGCTCCATGCGTCAACGCTCGCCGTGCGGCAGCCGCTGGACGCAGACGTCCAGGTGAGGGGGAAAGGACTTGCTCATGGCCCGTCCTGGGGGGAGTATCCCACGCAGGCGCGATGATCGAGCGACGATCGTTCGGACGCACCGGCCACCTCAGCAGTGTGACGCTCTTCGGCGCCGCCGCGCTGGCCCAGGCCAGCCAGGCCGAGGCCGACCGCGCGCTGGAGTTGCTGCTGCGCTACGGCGTCAACCACATTGATACCGCGGCCCGGTACGGCGACTCTGAGCTGCGCATCGGCCCGTGGACGGCGCGCCACCGGAAGGATTTCTTCCTCGCCACGAAGACCGGCAAGCGGAGCGCCGCCGAGGCCCGCGAGGAGATCCACCGCTCGCTCGAGCGGTTGCGCGTCGACCACGTCGACCTGATCCAGCTCCACTCGCTGGGCCACCCCGACGACTGGGAGCAGGCCGTGGGCCCCGACGGCGCGCTGGAGGCCGCCGTCGAAGCCCGGCAGCAGGGCCTCGTGCGCTTCATCGGAGTCACTGGCCACGGCTGGACGATCGCCGCCATGCACAAGCGCAGCCTGGCGCGCTTCGACTTCGACTCCATCCTGCTGCCCTACAACTTCTTCATGGCCCAGAGCGAGCGCTATCGACGGAACGTCGAGGAGGTGCTCGGCATCTGCCGGGAACGGAACGTCGCCGTCCAGATCATCAAGTCCATCGCCCGCGGGCCGTGGGCCACCGCCGCCCGGACCCACGCGACGTGGTACCAGCCCTTCGAGGAGCAGGCGGACATCGATCGGGCCGTGCACTGGGCCCTTGGCCTGCCCGGGGTGTTCATCAACACGGTCGGCGACCTCGCGCTGCTGCCCAGAGTCCTCGACGCCGCCAGCCGTTTCGAACACCGTCCCCTCGACGAGGAGATGGCGGCCATGCTCGACGCGCAGCGGGTGACCTCGCTGTTCGGCCTGCCGACCTGACGGTCCGCGCCCGGCTTACGATCCATGCGCATCGCCACCTGGAACGTCAACTCGCTGAGGGCGCGAATCGACAAGGTCCTCTGGTGGCTGGAGCGCGCCCGGCCCGACGTGCTCCTGATGCAGGAGACGAAGCTTGCCGATGCCGACGCGCCGGCCGAGGCCTTCGACAACGCCGGTTACCGACTGGTCCACCACGGCGAGGGCCGCTGGAACGGTGTGGCGATCGCCAGCCGCGTCGGCCTCGCCGACGTGGTGACCAACTTCGGAGAGCCGCTGCGTCCTCCGGCCACCCCGGACGTCTCCGATGACGAGCCATTGGCCGAGGCGCGGATGGTGGCGGCGATCTGCGGCAACATCCGGGTGGTGAGCCTCTACGCGCCGAACGGCCGGGTCGTGGGCTCCCCCTTCTACCAGGCCAAGCTCACGTGGTTCGACCGCCTGGCCCGGTGGCTGGCCGAGGCCTGCGACCCGAAGGAGCCGCTGGTCCTGGGCGGCGACTTCAACGTCGCTCCCGAGGACGTGGACGTCTGGGACCCCGCGGCCTGCCACGGAGGGACGCACGTCTCCGAGCCCGAGCGGCGCGCGTTGGACCGGCTCCGTCGCTGGGGGCTCACCGACGCCTACCGGCTGCATTGCCGGGAGGCCGGCCGGTACACGTGGTGGGACTATCGCGCCGGCAACTTCCACCGGAACATCGGCATGCGCATCGACCACCTGCTCGTCAGCGCCTCCCTCGCCGAACGGACGCGGTGGGTGGAGATCGACCGTGAGGCCCGCAAAGGCAAGCCACTGCCGTCGGACCACGCCCCGCTCGTCCTCGACCTCGACGAGCCGGGATTGCCGTTCGACGCCGGCTGGTCGAGCGCCGAAGGGGCATCGCCGCGCGGCGCGCGCGCTGAGCAGTCGCGCTGGCATCCTGAACCGAGGAGACGACGATGAAGATCACCCACGTCACCACGCGCGTGCTCCGCACTCCGGCCGACAACCCGCTGGTCGTCGGCCTGCCGGCGCCTACGGATACCCGCGAGTTCGTGACCGTGGAGCTGGGCACCGATCAGGGCCTCGTCGGCCTGGGCTTGACGTTCTTCGGCGGCGCGCTGACGCCGGCGCTCAAGGCGGCGGTGGACGGCCTCGCCGGGCTCACCCTCGGCGAGGATCCAACACGGGTGGAGGCCATCGCGGCCAAGCTCCGGCGCGCCGCGGGCGGCGCGGGCCCCGGTGGCGTCTTCACGCTGGCGCTGGCCGCCATCGACATCGCCTGCTGGGACCTTCGCGGCAAGGTGGTGGGGCAGTCGGTATGCGCGCTGCTCGGCGGCCTGCGGGACCGCGTGCCGACCTACGCCAGCGGCGCCCTCATGCGCCCGCACCCGGTGGACTATCTGGCCAAGGCCGGACCGCGGCTGCGGGACATGGGCTTCAGCCAGATGAAGATGCAGTGCGGCAGCGAACCCACCGTGGCGGCCTCCCTCGAGCGCGTGCGCGTCATGCGCGAGGCCATCGGCCCCGACGTCGACCTTATGTGCGACATCAACCAACTCTGGAGCGTGAACCACGCCATCGAGGTCGGGCGCCGGCTCGAGCCCTACCATCTCTTCTGGCTCGAGGATCCCACGGCCCACGACGATTACCCCGGCCTGGCCCGCATTGCCGACGCGCTCACCATGCCGATCGCCGCCGGCGAGTACCACTACGGCATCGTCCCGTTCCGCCACCTGCTGGAGGCGCGATCGATCGACATCGTGATGATCGATCTCCTGCGCGTGGGGGGGATCACGCAGTGGATGAAGGTGGCCGGCCTGGCCGAGGCCTTCAACCTGCCGGTGGTGAGCCACCTCGTCCCCGAGATCCACGTCCACCTCATCGCCGCCATTCCCAACGGGCTCACGGTGGAGTACATGCCGTGGTCGCTGCGGCTGTTCGAGGCGACGCCGGCGCTCGAGGGAGGGCAGCTTGTGGTGCCGAAAGCGCCCGGCCTGGGCCTGGCGTTCGACCAGGCCGCGATCAAGCGCTACCAGGTGGGCTAGCGCGTTCCTCGTTTCATGATTACTCGGCGATGCGGAAGCGATCCACGAAGTAGGGGGTGTCACCGAAGCAGGTGGTCGGCACGCCCCGATGCTCGGTGTAGTGCAGGACCACGCGCTTGCCCAGCGCGGAGTCGAGCGCCGGCACCAGGCGCGCGTCTCGCACGCTGAAGTTCCAGATCTCGGGGATCATGCCGGGGGCGATGTACAGCGCCAGCTCGCCTTCGTACGTCTTGCAGATCCAACCCTTCCGCGAGAGCTTCTGGAGAATGCCCGCCCGCTCGCCGTCGGAGTATGACCAGGACAGGACGAACCACACGTAGAGCCCAAAGAGGGCGACAGCGGCCAGCAGCACGGCGGGTACGAGCAGCTTGAGCCTCACGCCGCCGAGAGAGTAACAAATTCATGACGACCATGGCGAGCGACTCCGGGGTTCGGCGTCACGACATCGACGCGCTCCGCACCGTGATCGCCGCTTCCCGCCCAGGAACCCCCTGGTCGGTGACTGGTGGAACCTCGCTCACTACTTCGTCCTGTTTGTCCTCAGCTACGTCCTCCTCGCCGACGCCCGGTTCTGCCAGGCGGCGGAGCGCTCCCGGCACACGGCGCTGGTGCTGTTCGCGATCTTCACGCCCGTGCACCTGACGCTCATCGCGCTCGGCGTGACTTCGGCGCCCTACTCGGGTGCATACCTCCTGCTCCTGACGCTCAGAGGGTGCACGGAGTGGGTGGTCCTGCTGGCCGTGATCGGCTATGGGTTACCGTTACCTGAATCGGCCGAGCCGGTTGTTGCGCTGGGCGGGCGAGCGGGTCTATCCCTTCTACATCTGGCACCAGACGGTGATCGTCGTGCTGGCGTTCTACCTGATTCGCGCCGAGGCTTCACCGCTCGCGAAATTCCTGATCCTCATCCCTCCCGCGCTGGCGATCACCGTGGCGCTGTGCGAGGCGTTGAGCCTGACGAGCCTGACGCGCGTGCTGTTCGGGATGAGGTCGAGCGCCACGCCGGCCCCCGAATGCCGGGCGGGCGGCGGCCAGCGGGGCTCGCGCGCGACCATGAATGGCCGTGCCCGCCTCCTGAGCGAGGCGAGGCGTCCTGACGCCAGAGGAGAAAGCAGCGATGGCCTACGAAGGACAGCTGGCGGAGACGGCACATCTGCGCGGGCACCACGGGGGCCAGATCGACGCATATCTGGCGCGCCCGCTGGGAACGGGCCCCTTTCCGGGCGTGGTCGTCATTCATCACATGCCCGGTTGGGACGGACCCACCAGAAGATCGCGAGCCTGACGATCGCACGATGGGCGACGTCCAGAGCGCCATCGATCACCTCCGCGAGCTGCCCTTTCTCGGTGGCAAGGTGGGAGTCATCGGGTACTGCTCCGGCGGCCGTCAGGCCTATCTGGCGGCTTGCACGCTGCGGGGGCTGGACGCGGCCATCGACTGCTACGGGGGTGGCGTCGTCGCCAAGCCGGAGGAGTTGACGCCACGTCAACCCGCCGCACCGATCGACTTCACCAAGGACCTGCCCTGCTCGCTGCTCGGCTTGTTCGGCGTCGAGGACACCCCGGCCGTCTCCGGACGACGTGGCCAAGACCGGAGACGCTCAAGCGGTGGGGCAAGAAGATCTTCGCCTGGTTCGAGAAGCACCTGCGCTGACCTGGACCGGCGGCCCTACTTCTTGACGGCGTCGTACACCGTGCCGGCGGCGGCCCCGACGCCGACACCGATCAGGGCACCCTTGCCGGGATCCTTGCCGGTTCCCGCCGCGATCGCGGCGCCAGCGCCGGCGCCGATTGCGGCCCCCGCGAGCGTGCCGCAGGCGGCGGTCGACATGGTCAGCAACGCGAGCGCGAGGGCCGTGAACAACCTCGTTCTGGTGGTGCGTGAACGTTCCATACCAGGCCTCCTCGTGTCCTCAAAGCGTCGCTCAGCAGCGTCAGCCGGTAAGACGGCCGGCGGGGGCCGCCCATTCGCCCGTGGTGGAGGGCGTTTTAGGCGGTGGCGAGGCGAAACTGGTGGAGCGCCGCTCGAATCACGCCGATCGACGAGCGCGCGAAAACGAGCGCGAGCAGGAGTCCCACCCCGATGTCCGGCCACGCCGAATCCGTGAGCGCCACGCCGCCGGCGGCGATCAGAACGCCCACGTTGCCCAGCACGTCGTTGCGCGAGCAGAGCCAGGCCGAGCGCATGTTGAGATCGTCGCCCCGCCGGCGGCCGAGCAGGACGAGGCACGCGGTGTTGGCGGCGAGCGCCAGCAGGGCGAAGGCGCCCATCATTCCGGCACCCGGCAGCAGGCCGCGGGCGATCTTGAGGCTGGCCTCGGCCAGCACGCCGGCTGCGAAGGCGGCCATCACGATCCCTTTGAGCAAGGCGGCTCGCGCCGGCCAGCGAGGGCCCCGTCCCACGACCCAGAGGCTCAACCCGTAGACCAGCGCGTCGCCCAGCATGTCGACCGAATCGGCGACCAGCGCGGTGGAGTGGGCGACGAGGCCGGCGCCGAGCTCGGCCAGGAACATGCCGGCGGTGACCCCGAGCACGATCTGGAGCACCCGGCGCTGGCGGCGGGGACGTCAGCGGTGCGCGGGCAACACGACTCCACGCGCGCCATTGTGCCAGAAACTCGCCCCGGCCTAGGAAGGCCGTAGGTCACACGTTGAATGGATCTGCAGTGTGGCGTGGGGTCGGGGCTCTCAGGCGGCGTGGGATCGATCGGCGGCCGCCCGCCGGAGCAGCTCGCGCACCTCGTCGTCGGTGATCTGGGGAAAGTCGTCGTACCAGTCTCCAACGGCGACGAAGTCTTCCGGCATCGAGACACAGATGACGTCGTCGGCGACCGCCTTGAGCTCGTAGCAAGCCTCGCGCGGGGCGACGGGCACGGCGATCACCAGCCAGGCCGGTTGCTGGCGGCGCAGGGCCAGCGCGGCGGTGCCGATCGTGGTGCCGGTGGCCAGACCGTCATCGACGAGGATGACGGTGCGGCCCCCGATTTCGACCGCGGGACGGTCGGCACGGTAGAGCCGCTCCTGGCGCTGGACCTCCGCTTGCTCCCGCTGGCTGATGGCGTCGATGACGGCCGGCGGGATGTTCAAGGTGCTCACCACCGGCTCGTTGAGCACGCGGGCGCCCCCGGAGCCCACGGCTCCCATGGCCAGCTCCTCCTCGCCGGGGACGCCCAGCTTGCGGACGACCACGACGTCGAGCGGCTTCTGCAGCGCCCGCGCCACTTCGAAGGCGACGGGAACGCCACCGCGCGGGAGGGCCAGGACGAGGACGTCAGGACGCTGAGCGTAGTGGGCGAGCCGGTCGGCCAGGACTCGCCCAGCGTGCCGACGATCGCGGAACCTCAGAGTCATGTGCCCTCCGCGGGCGCGGAGCCGCGGTCTGTGTGTTTTTGTCCCACGTGCGAATCGCGTGCCACACAAGGCCATGGGAAAAGCGTTTCGCATCGCCCGCGGGTATAATCGGTCCGCGATGAGGATGGCCCGTCGATTTTGCGCCCTGCCGAGAGGCGTGGCGGCGGTAGCTGCGGCCTTCCTCCTCGCTCTCGTGGTGGCCGAAGCGCCCCACACCGTTCACCACCTCTTCGATGGCGGAGGCGAGGCTTCCCAGGAGTGCGCCTTCGCCAGTACCGCCGACCACAGCCAGGCGGCGACCACGCAGGCCGGGCTGGCGGCACCCATCCAGGTGGTCGAACGCAGCGTCGGCCTCCCGCCGAGTCCGCCGCGGCTCTGCCGGACTCTCGGGGCATCGCCGGCCAGAGCCCCGCCGACCTCCACCGTCTGATCCACTCCAATCCAGGGTTGCCGCACTCCGGCGGGGGCCGTGCCCCGCCCCGGGAGGCGTGGCCGCGCTGTCCGGCCGCCGGAGACGGCTGCGATCTTCCTACACGAGTGGAGGAGGCGCGGATGAGCTCACGCGTTCCGATCGTGATGGTCATGGTGCTCGCACTCGCTCTCGGGCCGGGCGCTGGGCTCGCCCAGGGCCAAGCAATGGTGACGGCGTCTGAAGTGGAGACGTTGAAGCGCGAGCTTCAACGCCTACAGGAGCGACTGAACAGGCTCGAGTTCGGGTCACCCCCGGTGGCCCAAGCTGCGCCTCCGGCACCGCCGGCCCGGCCCCCGGCGGGTGAGCGGGAGATCACCCTGGAGCGGGGGCACCCGCTCGAGACGCTCGGGCTGCCGAGACCCGAGATCGCCGGGGCCAGGATCTCGGGCTTTTTCGTCGGCTCGGCCAACTACAACACGCACACCCAGATGGTTCCCGAGTTCGCCGGGAACCCGAACGTCACCTCGGAGCCACGCAGCGTCGACTTCAAATTCGACCAGTTCAGCATCGTCAACTTCTGAGGGCGCGGAACTCGCCAAGACGAAGGAGGCGGGACGGATGAACGGCATCTACCTGCCCCGGCGAAGCCGTGGCGCTTCTCGATATGCCGACGCGGGATCGACGGCGCGCCCGAGAATCCGGGCGCGGGCCGGGGCATCATAAGGGTGGCAGCGGCTGGTCGCGCTGCGGCTGCCCAAGGAGAGGCGGATGGGAGTGCGAAACGTCGTCGACGTCGTGACCGGACAGGAGACTGCCGACGGTGCCGGTGTGCGCCTCAAACGCGTGATCGGCACGCGAGAGCTCGACCACGTGGATCCGTTCCTGCTGCTCGACGAGTTCAAGTCCGACCGCCCCGGCGATTATCTGGCCGGATTCCCGGACCACCCGCACCGCGGCTTCGAGACCGTCACCTACATGCTGGCCGGCTCGATGCGCCACCGCGACCATCGCGGCCACCAGGGCGACCTCGTGGCCGGCAGCGTGCAGTGGATGACGGCCGGCCGCGGCATCATCCACTCCGAGATGCCGCAGCAGAAGGACGGCCTTATGTGGGGCTTCCAGCTGTGGGTCAACCTGCCAGCGAAGGACAAGATGGGTCCGGCCCGCTACCAGGACATTCCACCCGAGCGCATCCCCGAGACGCGCCCGGCACCGGGCATCCGGGTGCGGGTCATCGCTGGAGAGTCCGGCGGAGCTCGGGGGCCGGTGGAAGGCATTGCCACGCGTCCGCTCTACCTCGACGTGTCGCTGGAGCCGGGCGCCCGCTTCGAGCACTCTGTTGACGTCGACGACAGCGCGCTCGTCTACGTCTTCGAGGGCGAAGGCACGTTCGGGGACCCTGGCCGCCTGGTCGCCGCCGGGAGCCTCGCCGTCCTCGGCAAGGGCGACGCCGTACGAACCGCCACCGCCGCGTCGGTACGGTTTCTCCTGCTCGCCGCCCGGCCACTGCGCGAGCCGATCGCCCGTTATGGCCCCTTCGTCATGAACACTCGTGACGAGCTCATAGACGCCGTGCAGGCCTTCCAGAACGGGACGTTCCTGAGCTGACTGTCAGGACGCCGGGAGGGATTTTCTCCTCGCCCAGACGCGTTCTGTCACAGCGGGGCCGAGAGGCCGCGCGAGTTCGTTAGATTTTTCCGCAGGTTGCCAGCCGCTTCGGGACCGTGGGCGCGCCCGCGTCTGGCATTCCCCTTGCTGAGTGGGCGAGGGGACCATGCGCCTGCTGATCGTCGAGGACCAGCCGACCGTCGCCGAGACCCTGCGGGATCTCCTGGGAACGCTCCGCCATGAGGCGATGATCGCGCGGAGCGCCGAAGACGCGCTCGAGCAGCTGCAGCGCGACCGTCCGGACGCAATCCTGCTCGACGTCCGCTTGCCCGGCATGAGCGGGCTCGACTTTCTCCAGCTTCGGACGGGGGCCGCCGACCGCATTCCGACCGTCGTAATGTCGGGCGTGGCGACCGAGAGCCAGGCCCGCGAATGCCTGCGGCTGGGTGCGGTGGACTTCGTGGGCAAACCGATCACCCGCGAGCGTTTGGCCGAGGTCGTCGCCTGCCTGGCGTCTTACACGGGGGCCCAACGGGCCGGCGGGCTGCGGTCGGTGGAGCGGCGGCGGGCGCCGCGCGTCCCCGTCGCACTTCCGGTGCGGGTCATCGAGGACGGCGGCGTCGAATGGGAAGGAACGTCGCTCAATCTCAGCGCCAGCGGGATCAAGCTCCGCGCCCACCGGACGATCGCGCCCGGGGCGGCGGCGACGATCACGTTGAGCCTGCCCGAGGACGAAACACCGCTCGAGCTGGCCTCGGTCCTCGTGCGAGCCGATGGCGACGGCTACGCCTTCCAATTCACGCACGTCGCCGACTGGCAGGCGCAGCGCCTCAGCGCGCTGGTCCAGCGCGTGACCGCCGCTCAACCCGGTCCGGCGGCGCCGCACCTCGGGATCGTACGCACCATCGCCCAGGCGCTGAGCCGCAGTCTCGACGTCGACGAAACGCTGCGGATCGCGCTGGACGCGCTTACGCGCGTCACCGGGCACGAGATCGCCAGCCTCCACCTTCTGTCGGCCGACGGTCGAATCTTACAATTGCACGGCGACCGGGGCCTGCTGCCGAAGCTGCGGCGGGTGAACCACGCGCTGCCCGTGGGCCAGGGGCTCATCGGCCGGGTGGCGGCCACCGGCCAGAAGCTGCACCTGGCCGACGTGCGCGAGTCCCCCTATCTCCTGCCGGCGGCGCGCGCGGTGGTCGAGCAGGAAGAGGTCCGCGGCTTCGTGTGCGTCCCGATCCGCAGCCATGGCCGCATTCTGGGCACGCTGTCGCTGGGGCGGCGGATGCCCCAGCCGTTCAGCGCCGCCGAGATCGAGCTACTGGAGGCGGTGGCCGATCAGATCGGCCTCGCGCTCGAGAACGCCCGGCTCTACTCGGAGACGTGCCGCCAGCTCGAAGATCTCAAGCACGCCGAGGCTCACCTCGCCGAGGGCGCGCGCCTGTCCACCGTGGGCAAGCTCGCCGCCGGCCTCGTGCACGAGATCAATAATCCGTTGGCGGTGATCCTGGCCCAGGCCCAGTTGCTGATGACCAGAGCGCGGCTGACGGGGGACGAGCAGGGGCGCCTGCGCGTCATCATCCAGGAGACGTCGCGGGCGGCGCGGCTGCTCAAGAACCTCCTGCAACTGTCGCGGCGGGCGGAGCCTCAACGCCAGCCCTGCTTCCTGGCCGAACAGGTGCGCTGGGTGCTGGAGCTCAACCGCCCTCACCTCGAGCGCGACGAGGTCCGTGTAGTCACCGAGTTGGGGCCGGTGGCGGCCGTGTGGGCCGACGAGCACCAGATCCGCCAGGTGCTCGTCAACCTCGTACAGAACGCCGACCACGCGATGGCCTCGCACCCGGCTGAGCGGGTCCTCACCGTGCGCCTGTTCGAAACGCCTGGTCACGCCCGCCTGGAAATCCTCGATACCGGGCCGGGCATCCCGGCCCACGCGCTGCCCCACATTTTCGAGGCGTTCTTCACGACCAAGCCGGCGAGCGAGGGAACGGGGCTGGGCCTGTGGGTCTGCGAGAGCATCATCGAGCAGCACGGCGGCCGGCTGTGGGCGGAGAACCGCCCGGAAGGCGGCGCGGCCTTCATCATCGAGCTGCCGTACGGCCCGCCCCCCGCCGAGCGACGCGGCACCGCCACCCTGGCGGCGCCGGGCGCTTGACGCACCCCCGCCCTCCTCGCTACCCTTCCCGCCGCCCCCAGGATACCGAGATGAAGCGTACGGCTCGCGCGCTGCTCCTGCTCCTCGTCATCCCTGGCCCGGCGAACGCCGAGCTTGTGCTTCCCGAGGGCTTCATCGCGCAGGTCTACGTGGGCGGCAGCGGGTTCGAATCGGACCTGGCTCAGGCGGTCGGCGGGATCCCCGCGGCCTCGACGCTGGCGTTCGACGATGCGGGCATGCTCTATCTGGCCCGGACCGGTCGCCGGTACAGCGGCGGCGACGTCGAGGCCCTCTGGCCCATCTATCGGGTGCCGCCCGGCGGCGCTCACCTCACGCGGGACAGCGAGCCGCGCTTCCTCCACGGGCCGCCGCTGCCGAATCCGCAGGTGGCCGCCATCCGCGCCGGGCGGGAGCTGTTCCTCACCACCTTCGACCGCGACCGGCAGATCGGGGTGCTCTACCGGATGCTGGACGGCACCATCGAGCTGTTCGCCGGAGGCACGCCGCCGCCGGGCCGGCCGCCGCTACTCCGCCAGCCCGAGGGGGCCGCGGTGGACGCGGAAGGCAACCTCTACGTCGCCGATCGCGGAGACGGGCGCATCGTCCGGCTGGACGCGCTGGGGCGCGTGCTCGACCCGCGGTGGTTGAGCGTGCCACGACCACGCGTCCTGGCCATGGGCCACCGCGGCGATCTGTGGGTGGGCAGCGACGGCAGCGCCGAGGCGCCGTGGCAGTCGGGGCCGGGGGCGATCTGGCGGGTGGGCCCTGGTGGAGCGGCGCAGGTAGTGTTGCGGGGACCGATACCCGCCGGGATGAGCGTTGGTCCCGGCGGTCATCTGTTCGTCGCCGACCGGCACGCGGGACACATCTTCGCTCTGAGCCCGGACGGCACGCGCAGGGACTTCGCCCGGTTCACCGACGGCGACGCGCCCCGCGGTCTCTGCTTCGCGCCGGTCAGCGTCGGCACGCGCCGGGCCGGCATCGCCGGCGATCTCTTCGTCGTCATCATCCGGCGCGGCGCGTGGCCACTCAACGAGGTGATCCGGATCTCGGGCCCTTTCGACCGGCTCGTCGGGCCCCAGGCCGCCGGCCGCTGATCAGCCGCCTTTCGGGCGGCGGCTTTGCCGCCGCAATCACGTCCGGGGGGAGGTCTCGGAGGGGGCCGTCGAGGCCCCCTCCGACGAGGATGGGGGGCGAAGCCCCCCTTCGAGGGACTCGGCGCGCAAGCCCAGGTAGCCGACGGCGAGCACCATCACCAGCGGGACGCCTGTGGCCGCCACGGTGGACACGCCGGCCAGGAGCGCCAGCGTCCCGCTCGACAGGCCGGCGAAGGCCAGGCCGACCACCGGCAGTTTCGGCGCGCCACAGCCCATCACGCTGCATGGCCCCGTCGAGAGCCCGACGACGCTGGCCACCGCGCCCACAGCGCCGCCCCGGCCGGCGGCCCGGGCGTGGAAGCCGTCGGGCGGGCGCCGACGCCGGGCGTGGACCCAGAGGGTGAAGTACGCGCCGATGAGCAGCGAGGTCACCACGATCCGGCCGAGATCGCGCACGTCGACGGCGTAGCCCCACTCCGTCCCGCCGAAGGGGCTATCGGCCGAGAACCAGAAGAGGGCGAGGTCGGACAGCTTGGAGACCTTCTCGCCGATGGCGGTGTCAGAGGCGAGATAGTCGGGCAGCCGCTTGAGCCAGGGGTTGAACGTGAAGTAGTCCACCGGCTTGCGGAAGAGCGAGAGCACGACGGGGGGCAGCAGCACGCTGAGCGCGGCGGTAGCCAGGGCCGCCCCCAGGAACACACCCGGGTGATGCCGGAGGGCGCGCCGGACCCCTGTCAGCGAATCGCCCACCGCTCTCGCGATCGTGTGGGACATATGCTCGGCCGGTGCCGGCTCGATGATGACGACAAAGCGCCGACGGCGCAAGCCCCGAGGCCCGCGCCTTAGCCGACCGGGGGCGGGCTTGACTTTCGGCATGGCGCACGTTAAAGCCGAGCCACATCGATCAACTCCTCTACTCCGACCGGAAGGGGGCTCGTATGGTTGCAGAGGTAAGTCGTCGAGAGTTTCTGAATCGACTGGGCGTGACGATCGGGACCGTCGGGGCCGCGGCCAGCTCCCTCGTGACGCCGGCGCCGGCCCAGGCCCAGGTCAAGCCCAAGGGCACCATCCCCGACAAGCCCTACAAGACCGGGCACATGACGTTCTTCACGGGGCCGGCCGCGGTGCTCGGTGAGCAGTCCTACAAGGGGCACATCCTGGCCGCTGAGGAGATCAACGCCCAGGGCGGTCTGCTCGGCAAGCGAAAGATCGAGACGCTCAAGGCCGACGAGGCGGCGGGCACCGACGCCAACGTCAAAGAGCTGCGCCGGATGAAGCTTTCGGAGAGCATCGACTGCTTCACCGGCGTCATCTCCAGCGGCAACACGCCGGCCCTGGGGCCGGTCGCCGAGGAGCTCAAGGTTCTCACGCTGTTCACGGACGGCTGCACGGACTTCCTGTTCGAGAAGGCCGTGCCCGACCCGCACTACGTGTTCCGGGTAACGAACATCCAGTCGGCCGATGGCCTGATGGCCGCCATCGCAGCCTCGACCGCATGGCCCAAGGTGACGAAGATCGCCCACATCCACCCGGACTACTCGTACGGCCGCAACGCCTTCGACCACTTCAACATCGCCATGAAGAAGCTCGCGGGGAACATCGAGGTCGTCTCCGAGGCCTGGCCCAAGCTCGGCACCACCGAGTTCACCGCGCACATCAGCAAGACGATCTCGGCCAAGCCCGACCTGCTGTTCTGCTCGGTGTGGGGCGGCGACTACGTCGCCCTCTACAAGCAGGCCCTGCGGTACGACATGTTCAAGAAGATGAAGGTGGCGACCACGCTGGCCTTCGGCGTGGCCCCCCACGCGCTCGGGAAGGATCACCCCACGGACATCGTGGCCGGCGTGCACGCCAACTACCACTTCCTCTACCCGCCCGGCAACCGGTGGCCGCTGAACGCAGAGTTCGTGAAGAAGTTCCACGACAAGTTCAAGGAGTACCCGAACTTCGAGGCCGAGGGCGCCTACACCGCGCTCCACATGCTGCGCGTGGCCGTCGAGAAGGCCAACCAGCTCGTGGGCGGCTGGCCCGACGACCAGGCGATCATCGCCATGCTGGAAGGGCTCATGTGGCCGTCGCCGGCGGGCTACGTCTACATCCGTCCCGACAACCACCAGGGATACAAGGACGCCGTCACCGGCTTCGCGATGAACTCCGCCGACTATCCGTTCCCGGTGCCCGACCCCAAGCGGATCATCACGGTGCCCATCCGCAACATCACCGCGCCGCCCGGCTGGCCGAAGGGCGAGCCGACGGCGACCTACAAATGGATCGAGGAGACCTGGCCGAGGGTCTCGTAAGGCGACTGCCGGCCGGGAGGGCGGGCGCCCGCCCGTCCTCCCGGCGGCTGCTTTCGTTCGTCGTCCTCACGCTGGCCTGCCTGGCGTGGCTGGCGCCCGCCCGGGCCGGCCACGAGATGCCATTCTATCCTTCGTACTATCCTCAAGAAATCACGGTAGAGACCATGACGCCGGCCGCCGCGGCCGCCGGCTTCGAGAAAGACACGGTCCACGCGTACCTCGGTCCGGACCCCTACGCGGGCAAACCGCTGCCGGCCCGCGTGACCGCCTTCGAGTCGCTGGGATCCTACGTCCTGGTGACGCTCAATCGGACGGCGCCGTCGCTGCGCGACGTCGAGGCACGGTGCGCGGCGGCCCGCCGCATCGTGGGCGGGCTTGCCCAGGCTGGCTGGACGTTTCATCCCTACCCGGTGACGCCCTACCATCCCGATTACCTGCATCATGTCGATGTCGCGGACGCGGCGGTGCGTCGATTCCCGCGCGCCGCCGCGCCGGGCCTGCCGTCAGGGCTCCGGGTCCGGGCTCGCGGCCGCCTCGCCCAGGCGTTCACCGGCGCGCCGGCGCCGGGTCCCGAACCGTCGTGGGATGCGCTGGTCGAAGAGGTCAGCGTGCGGGACCTCGTTGCTGGCGAGAGCGCGACGCTTCATGGCGGTCTGGCGGCGCCCTGGATCAAGGAGGGGTGGCTCCACGCCTGGCTCCTCCTGGCCGGGGGCCTCGCCGATCGCACGCAGCGGGCGCAGGCCGGGGAGACCTTCCAGCGGCTCACCGCCGGCGGCGCCGCGGGCACCGTCGAGCGGCTCAACCTGGAGCGTGCGCTGGTCGGGCATCTCACCGCGGGATGCGAGCGGGTGATCGCCGGCTACACGGTGCGCCGCGAGATCGCCAACACGGAGTACTCGGCCGGCGTCGAGAACGTCGCGGCCGACGCCGCGACCGGCTTCAACTCCGCGATCTTCATCCGCACCGTGAAGCTGAAGGATTTTCCCTGGAACGGCTGGCTCACCCTCGGCGTGGCCGCGCCGGCCGCCGCCGCTTGGAACCCCGTCGCCGGCTTCACCGACGCCACGGGACGCCTCATGTGGGCGGCCCTCGGCGACGCCGCCTTGGTCCCGGAGCCCTCGGGCGCCTCGTGGGTCGAGAATCGCGTCCGGCTCCAGACGACGGAGACCGTGCCACCCATGCCCGTCCGGGTGCCCCGGGACGCGCTCCGGCCCGAGCCCGGCACGGGGCTCTTCCAGGAGGCCGGAGACGGCAAAACAGCACGGGCGAAGCTGACCTACCGCGTCCTCACCTCGGCCTACCACGACGGCACCCTGATGACCGCCGCCGACGCGCTCTACGCGCTGGCCTTCGCGTTCAAGTGGGGCGCCGGCCAGGGGGCCGAACAGGAGGGGGAGGTGCGCCGCGCCACCACGCTCATGCGGCAGGCCCTCGTAGGCGTGAAGGTCGTGAAGACCGATACCGATGTGCTGCGCTTCGGCGAGGTGACGATGAAGTACGACGTCCCCGTCATCGACGTCTACCTCGACCTGGCTCTGCGCGATCCGCTGCACCTCGCGGTCGTGAGCCCTCCGTGGAGTCCGGTGCCCTGGCACGCTGTCGTCCTCATGGAGGAGGCGGTCAGACGCGGCCTCGCCGCGTTCTCCGCGGAGGAGGCGCGACGGCGTGGCCTGCCGTGGCTCGACGTCGTTCGCGACGTGCGGCTGCGCGACAAGCTCCTGCCTCTCGTCGCGGAACTCGAGAACCAAGGCTACGTCCCGGAAGCGTTGCGAGCGTGGGTGACGCCGCGCCAGGCCCGCGAGCGGTGGGGGAAGCTCGGGCAGTTCGCGGCCGAGCGCCGCCACCTGCTCGTGACCAACGGCCCCTACATGCTGCACGCGTGGTCGGCGACCGGGGCGGTGCTCCGGGTCTTCCGCGACTTCACTTATCCCCTCGGGGTCGGCTCGTTCAACCGGTATCCGCTGCCGCTCCGCGGCTTCATCAACCGGGCGACGGTCACTGCCGACCGGATCGAGGTCCTGGGGGAGGCTGAGCGGGTGGAGCGCTTCGCCCGCGAGCACCGCATCGTCGCTGAGCCGGTCGGCAGCCCCGGGGTCCAGAAGGAGAGGGGCGCGATCGCGATGTGCCGGTACGTCGTCGTGGGCGCCGACGGGGGGGTCGTGAAGGCCGGCGCCGTCCCGCCGAATGAGCAGGGGACCTTCGTCGTGAGCCGGCGGGGATGGCCGCCGGCCTCGCAGATGGTTCTGCTCGCCATCAGCGTCAACGGCAACGTGGTCGACCCGCATGCGCGGGCGGTGCCGCTTGACTGAGGCCCTCCTCGATGCGCTCGAAACGCGCCTACGCCGTGGGGCAAGATAACGCCCCGTGGATACCTTCCTCACTCAGGTCCTCAACTCTCTCTTCTATGCGTCGATCCTCTTTCTGATCGCCTCGGGTCTGTCGCTTGTCTACGGCGTGATGCGGATCATCAACATGGCCCACGGCAACCTCTACGCCTTTGGCGCCTACGTGGCGGCGTGGGCCATCGGGCTCGTGGCCAGTCACCTCCACGTGAGCCTGCTGTTCATCCTGCTCGCGACCGGGGCAGCCGCAGCGGCCGTGGCCGGCGCGCTGCTGGAGCCCACGCTGCTCCGGCCGCTCTACCGCCGGGCCGAGGAGTACCAGCTCCTGATGACCTTCGGGCTGCTCCTGATCCTCGAGGACGTCATGCGGCTCCTCTGGGGGTCCCATCCGCTCACGGCCAGCGCGCTGTCCGATGCGTTGGGCAGCGTGTCGATCGTGGGCGCGACCTACCCCGCCTACAACATCTTCGTCATCGTCGTCGGCGGGGTCGCTGCCGTCGCGCTCTGGGCATTCGTGTACCGCACCCGGTTCGGCGTGACGCTACGGGCGACGTCCCAGGACCGGCGGATGGCAGCGGCCCTCGGCATCAACGTCGAGCGCGTCTACGTCCAGGCCTTCACGATCGGATGCCTGATGGCGGGGCTCGGGGGGGCCGTCGTCATGCCGTTGTCCGGAGCCGTCCTCGGCATGGGCGTGGACGCCTTGATCCTGGCCTTCGTGGTGGTGGTGATCGGCGGCCTGGGCAGCCTGGAAGGCGCCCTGGTGGGCGCCCTCATCGTGGGCTTCGTCCGGACCATCGGCATCATCTACTTCGCCGAGGTGGAGCTGGCCGTTCTCTACCTGATCGCTGCCCTCGTCCTCTTCGCCCGGCCGGCCGGGCTGTTCGGGCGGGCATGACCGCGGTGGTCCGCGCCTCGCTGGCGGGGGCGCCGGGCTGGCAGCTCGCGCTGGCGGCGGTGGCGGTCGTGGCCCTGGCCATCGTCCCCTTTGTGGCGCCTCCGTTCCAGACGATCCAGCTCTGCTACGGGCTCATCTTCGCCATCGCCGCCCTGGGCTTCAATCTCCTCCTGGGGTATACCGGGCTGCTGTCGTTCGGCCACTCCGCCTACTTCGGCATGGGCGCCTACACGGTGGCGATGCTCGTCAAGTACCTCGACATCAGGATCATGGAGGTCTTCGTCGTGGCCGGCGTGCTGGCCTCGGCCGCGGTGGCGGCCCTGTTCGGGCTGGTCTGCGTGCGCTACACGCGGATCTTCTTTGGCATCCTCACCCTGGCCCTGTCCCAGGTGCTGTGGAGCCTGGCCCTCAAGCTCTTCTGGGTCACCGGCGGCACCGACGGGTTGCGCGTGCCCACCCCCCAGCTGCTCGGCGGCCTCTTCGCCCCGGCCGCCGACAAGCTGGGGTTCCTCGAGTTCCGCTACTACTATTACGTGCTGGCCCTCTTCGTGGTCTGCGTGGGCGTGATGTGGGTCATCGTCCACTCGCCGTTCGGCAAGGCGCTGCAGGGCATCCGCGACAACGAGACGCGGGCAGAGTTCGTCGGTGTGCAGGTCCGCCGCTACCGGTGGGTCGCCTTCGTGATTTCGGGGGCCTTCACGGGGCTGGCGGGGGCGCTGTGGGTGCCGCTGAACGGCCTGACCACGCCCGACATCCTCTACTGGCCGTTCTCCGGGCGGATCGTCTTCTTCACCGTGCTGGGCGGTTTTCACACGTTCGCGGGTCCTATCGTCGGGGCCATCGCCTACAACTACCTCGAGACCTACGCTGTCGGCTTCACGATCTACTGGCAGCTCGTCCTGGGTATCGTCCTCGTCCTGCTCGTGCTCACCATGCCCACCGGCCTGGTGGGAGTGCTGGGTCAACTGGCGACGCGGGTCCGGCGGCTCAGGCCGGCATGAGCCAATCTGTGTCAACCCGAGTCAGTCGACGCCTCGCGGTTCGAGCGCCGGCTTTGCCGGCGCACGGTGGCCGCACCTCGCGCGAATGGGGAGGTTTGGAGGGGGACGGTTGTGGCACTCCGCGCGAACGGGGAGGTTTGGAGGGGGCGGTCGCTGCCCCCTCCAACTTCATAATCGCCGTCGAGGCCCCCTCCGACATATGAGCCTGCTCGTCACCCGCGGCCTCACCAAGGCGTTCGGCGCCAACGTCGCCGTCAACCACGTCGACTTTACCGTCCGCCCCGGCGAGATGCTGGGGCTCATCGGGTCCAATGGGGCCGGCAAGACCACCCTGGTGAACCTGATCAGCGGGCTCCTGCGCGCCGACGCCGGCGCCATCCTCTTCGAGGACCGGGACGTGACGCGGCAATCGGTCAACGAGCGGATCCGCGCCGGGATCGCGCGGAGCTTCCAGATCGTCAACCTCTTCGACCACCTCACCGCCTTCGACAACGTCGCCCTCACCATCTTCTCGCGCGACGGCAAGACGCGGCGGCTCACGACGTTGGCCGGCCGCGACAGCGCCGTTGCTGACGAGGCCGTGGACGTGCTCTGCCAGTTCGGCCTCGAAGGCAAGGCGCGCGTGACGGCCGGCGGCCTCGCCCAGGGCGAGCGCAAGCTCCTCGACGTGGCGGTGGCCTACGCGCTCCGGCCCAGGCTGCTCTTCCTCGACGAGCCGACCAGCGGGGTCAGCACGCGCGAGAAGGCGCCCATCATGGACGTCGTGAGCGCCATCGTGCGCTCGGGGCGGATCACCGCCGTTGTGATCGAGCACGACATGGACGTGATCTTCACCTACTCGGACCGCATCGTGGCCATGCACCAGGGGACGATCCTGGCCGACGGCACGCCGGACGAGATCCGTCGTGATGCGGCGGTGACGGCGAACTTGCTGGGGGCCGAGGTCGGTCGGTGAACGCGTCGCTGTTCGAGCTGCAGAACATCAACACCCATCGCGGTCCCGCCCACGTGCTGCGGGCGGTGTCGCTGCGTGTGCACGAGGGTGAGGCCGTCTGCCTGGTCGGCCGCAACGGCGCCGGCAAGACCACCACGCTCGACAGCGCCATCGGGCTCCTGCCTGTGCGCGCGGGTCGCGTCACGTTCCGCGGACGCGACATCACCCGCCTGCCCGCTCACCAGCGGGCCAAGTTGGGGATCGGCTACGCGCCTGAGGACTGCGGCATCTTTCCCGACCTCACCGTGGCCGAAAATCTCCAGATCGGCCGCTGGCTCGCGCTCGACGGGCACCGGGCGGCCGGCGACTCCGGCACCGTCGACGGGCGGATCCTGGAGCTGTTCCCCGAGATCGCCGAGCTCACCGGACGGCGAGGGCTCAACCTCAGCGGTGGGCAGAGGAAGATGGTGGCGATCGGGCGCGCGATGGCCCTGGCCCCGTCGATCTTGCTACTCGACGAGCCCTTCGAGGGGCTGGCCCCGGTGGTGGTGACCCGCTTCGTCGACGCCGCCAAGCGCATCAAGGCCATGAGCATCTCGCTCCTCATCGCGGAGTCCAACGTCACGAACGCCGCGCGGGTTGCCGACCGGCTCTACGCCATCGATCGGGGGGAGATCATCTTCGAGGGCGCCCCTCACGAGGCGCTGGCGAACGCCGAGGTGATGCGAACGCTCCGGGGGTGACGGCCGGGCCTGCGACCGGGGCCGTCGAGACCTCTCCGAGTGAACTCGTGACATGGGGGGCCACGAAATGGCCCCCCATACCCCCCAACGCTCAGAGCGCCCCGGCGAAGCCGTGGCGCTCTTCGATATGCCGACAGGTTCCTAACCGGCGTAGGCGGCCGAGGGACGGCGGAGAACGTAATGGCTCACGACATCGTGCAACGGATCGACCTCGTCGAGCAGTCCTCCGTGGAGAAGCTCGCCGTTCTGGACGTCGGCGACGGTGAACTGGCCGCCGGCGGCGAGGAAGACGATCTCGACGTTCTGCTCGTGAACCGTCCAGCGCAGCACGACGCCCCCCGTCGACGACGTCCGGACGGCGGGCGCCGGGACGATAGTGTCGAGGGCGTGGAAGCTGTTGACGAGGGCGATCGCCCGGAGTTGGGCCACCAGGGCCACGGCGCGACCGCCGTCGTCGCCGGACGCCACCGCGCGGTGGGCCAGCGCGAGGATCTCCTCGATGACTGCATGGTACGGGCAGTCGCGTCCCTTGGCCTTGGGCATGCCGTGACCTCTGCGGCGAGCGCTTGCACGCCCGATGCCAGCCCCGCCGCGACGCTGCCGCGCGGTTTTGCGCTCACGCGCCTGCCGATCGATCGAGTGAGCCGGGCACCGCGTGCCGTCCTGGCCCATGGGTGTCAGCAAAGAGGCCACGCGCGCCTGAAGCAGGCCACCCGCGGAGTTCAAGCCGGGGTCGCGCGGTTCGAGATGATCAATCGGTCTAGAGGAACGCGGCCATACGCGCCTCGAACAGGCCACCCACGGTCCAAGCCGGCCTCGCCGGACCCCGCTCCAACAGCGAACTTGAGCCGCCCGGGGGCTCGCCCGCACAATACGGCCGAACGGATTCGAGGTGGCCTGGATGAGGACTGAGACCGACGACATCATCTGGCGGCCGACTCCGGAGGTGGCCGAACGCTCCCGCATCGGCCGCTTCATGCGGGCCAACGGCGTAGGCTCGCTGCAGGAGCTCTGCCGCCGGTCGATCGAGGACATGGAGTGGTACTGGTCGGCGGTCGTGCGTGATCTCGGCATCCGGTGGTCGCGACCATATGCGCGGGTGCTGGACGCCGCGCGCGGCCCGGCCTGGCCTGCGTGGTTTCCCGGGGGCCGCCTGAACCTCGCCGACAACTGCGTCGATCGGCACATCGACGCCGGCCGGGGCGAGCGGGCCGCGATCGTCTGGGAGGCCGACGACGGCCGGACGCGGACGCTGACGTACCGGGAGTTGGCGAGCGAGGTCGGCCGGCTGGCCAACGCCCTCACCCGACTCGGTGTGACGGAGGGTGACCGCGTGGGCGTGTTCCTGCCGATGTCACCCGAGGCGGCCATCGCCACGCTGGCCATCACGCGCCTGGGGGCCATCTACACACCCTGCTTCTCGGGGTTCGGCGCGCAGGCGGTGGCCTCACGGCTTTCCGACTCCGAGGCCAAGGTCCTCATCACCGCCGATGGCTTTCACCGCCGCGGTCAGGTCGTGCGGATGAAGGAAACGGCCGACGAGGCGGTCGCTGCCTGTTCCAGCATCGAGCACGTCCTGGTGTTCCGGCGTCTCGGGCGCGACGTCCCCTGGCGCGCCGGCCGGGACCTTTGGTGGGACGATGCGGTGGCGCCGGAGTCGGAGCGCTGCCCGGTGGTTCCGGTCGGTGCCGACCACCCTTGCATCATCGCCTACACGTCGGGCACGACGGGCCGGCCCAAGGGCGCCGTGCTCACGCACGGCGGCTTTCTCCTCAAAGCGCTGAACGACTTCGCCTACTGCCACGACGTCGGTGACGGCGATCGCCTCTTCTGGCTCACCGATCTCGGCTGGTTGATGGGGCCCATGCTGATCACGGCCGGTCTCGGCCACGGGGCCACCGCCGTTCTCTTCGAGGGTGTGCCCGATTTCCCGCGCCCCGACCGCCTTTGGGCTCTGGTGGAGCGCCACCACATCACCGTCATGGGACTCTCCCCCACCGCCGTGCGCGCCCTCATGCCTCACGGACCCGAGCATCCGCGAGCGCACGATCTGTCGTCGCTCCGCATCCTCGGCTCCACCGGCGAACCCTGGAACCCCGAGCCCTACCGGTGGCTGTTCGAGCACGTGGGCGGCGGCCGCCTGCCCATCATCAACTACACGGGAGGAACCGAGATCTCCGGCGGCATCCTCGGCTGCTTCCCCGTCGCTCCGCTCAAGCCGTGCTCCTTCGCCGGGCCCATTCCCGGCATGGCCGCTGACGTCTACGGCGACGACGGCCGCCCGGTGCGCGGTCAGGTCGGCGAGCTGGTCGTCACCCGGCCGTGGCCGGGAATGGCGGCGGGCTTCTGGCGCGATGCCAAGCGCTACGAGGAGACGTACTGGTCGCGCTGGCCCGGCGCGTGGGTGCACGGGGACTGGGCCCTCGTCGACGAGGATGGCTTCTGGTTCCTGCAGGGACGCTCCGACGACACCCTGAAGATCGCGGGCAAGCGCCTGGGGCCCGCCGAGGTGGAGTCGATCCTCGTCGGCCATCCGGCGGTGGCCGAGGCCGGCGTCATCGGCGTGCCCCACGAGGTCAAAGGCGAAGCCGTGGTGTGCTTCGTGGTGCTGAAGCCCGATCAGACGCCGTCGGAGGCTCTGCGGGGCGCGCTCAGCGAGCGCGTGGCGCAGCAGATGGGCAAGGCCCTCAAGCCCGAGCGCGTGCTGTTCGCCCGCGACCTGCCCAAGACCCGCTCGGCGAAGATCATGCGCCGCGTGATCCGCGCCACGTACCTGGGGCGCGAGGCGGGAGACCTGTCCTCGCTGGAGAACCTCGACGCCATCAAGGCCATCGCCGAGGCAACCTAGGGCGCCTCGCCGTCTCGGCTAACTGGCCGGAATCCTGGGACAGAACGCAAAGGCGGCCGGCGCCGGGCCTCGCGACACCCGTGCCCGATCGTGAGTCATTTGGACCACTGAACCCCGCGCCGAGGGCGTCACGCCCATCCGACGTTGGATGCTATTCTGAAATCCCGTGACTCCCATCGGACCCGTCGACGGCGGAAGGATGTCGGCAAGGGGCCAGCCCGCACCCGGCGCCTCGCTCTCGTTCGGCGCCACCGTCACGATCTTCTTCAGCGACATCAGGGGCTTCACCGAGTACACCGACCAGTACGGCGACGAAACGGCGTATCGGATTCTGCAGCAGCACAACAGCCTCGTGCGCCGGCAGATCGAGCTGTTCGGCGGCCAGGTCGTCAAGACGCAGGGCGACAGTTTCATGGCGGCGTTTCGGACCGCCCGCGCGGCCATCCAGTGCGCCGTCGCCATCCAGCGAGCCCTGGCCTCCGGTGGCGCCGACGAACAGGGAACGCGGATCGCCCTCGGCATCGGGATCAACACCGGGGAGCCCATCCAGGAGGACGGAGACTTCTTCGGCGGCCCCGTGAATCTGGCCTCGCGCATCTGCTCTTCGGCGGGCCCGGGACAGATCCTGGTTTCAGAGACGACGCGGAACGTCTCGGGTCGGATCGAGCCCGTGGAGTTCGTGGACCGTGGCCCCCACGACCTCAAGGGATTTCAGGAGCCGCAGCGGCTGTACGAGGTGCGCTGGACGTCGCCCGACTCGCGCGGTGGTCCGGCCAACCGGGACCTCCAGGATGAGCTGACCGGGCTGACCGAGCGCTGCTCCCAGCTCGGCGGCGAGCTCATCGAAATGAGCCGGGCGATGCAGTCGGAAACCGTGCTGCCGCCCGACACGCTGGGGCGGCAGCTTGCGGCGCTGCGCGGGGCCTTCGTCGATCTGCGGGCTCGCATCATCCAGCGCGCCGGGCCCATCGGCGTGGCGGTGTCGCCGGCCGCCGCGGCCGCGGTGTCGCTGACCGATCTGGAGCCGGTGGTGAGATCAATCCTACAAACCGAGACCGACCGGACCACCGCCCCGCGCGCGCGGGCCGAGCCCGAAGACGACAAGACCCGACAGGCCGCGCTGGAGGCCGCCGTCCAGCGCGCGATCGGCGTGCTCAACCGCGTCCTGGCCATCGCTCATCACGACGAGGCGGCCTTCCAGCCGCTCCTCGAGTGCCAGGCCAAGGCCAGCGAGCTACGCCTCAAGCTCTCGCGGCTGGCCTCCACGAGCCGCGACTACCCCGCGCAGCGGGTTGACGAGTCGACGGTGCCCTTCGCTGACCTCCTGGCTCTGGTCGTGGGGCGGGAGGACGTCGACGACGACCGGTGGATGCAGCTGGAAGAGACCGTGGGGCGGGCGTTCGGTCGGCAACTGGCGATCGCGGCGACTCGCGGTCGACTCGTCGTCGAAGGGGTGGAGCGACGGCCGGCGCGCGCGCCGTCCCGGCCGGCCGACGCCGTCGCCCCCGAGCCGCGTCCCGCTCCGGCAGCGCCGGCGCCGCCGCGCCCCCGGGCGCCGGAGCCGGAGGTGACCACGTCGGCGCCGCCCCGGTCCCCCGCCGCGGAGCCACAGGTGAGCGCCCCGTTTCGCGCGGCCGAGCCGGCGGTCCAGGTTCCCCAGCCCGACCCGCGGGCGGCAGCCGTGCCGTGGTGGGCTGCCGCGCACGCCGCCTGGGCCGCCTGGAAAGCGTCGGGAGTGGCGACAGCCCACGCGCTGCGGGCGGCGCTGGCCAGACATCCGCATCTGCTGAGCGTGCCCATCCGGCAGAGCACCAAGTACGACGAGGGTCTCCTCGCCGAGGGCTACTTCCTGCTCATCGAGCACGTCGAGAACCAGTCGCCGGCGTTCGTGCGGACAGCTCTCGACCAGGCGTTGCAGCAGACCGGTGGATCCGCCGATCCGGCGGCGCTGGCCCGCGCGCTGTATGACCTGTTGGCTACGAAGGGCAAGCTCCGGGAGACCTACCCGGACTTCCTGCGTGACGTCATGGTCGCCGCCATCCCCAATCCAGGCGTTTGGGTGGACGGCGCCCTCGTCGAGAACGACGCGTCGACGGTGGTGGCGACCCGGCCGAACGCCGCGATCGGCGAGACGGCCGAGCGGACTCAGGAGCTCACGGATCCCAAGGACCGGTACGGCAAGCATCGCTTCGCGGTCGTAGCGGGGCCGCTGACGACGCGCTTCGTCTGTCTCAAGCGGGGCGACCTCAAGGAGGGGCGGGACATCGAGGTCACGGTCACCGAGGACGGCAAGCCCTCCGACTCCGCCCTGCTCCTCACCCTGCGCAGCGATCATATGCTGCATACCGCTCCCAAGCGCCCGGGCGCCCAGGGAGCGCTGCTCGAGGGGCTGGGGCGCAGTTACAGTGGTCTGTGGGTCGCGCTCTTCAACTCCGAGCCGGAGGACGACAAGCGGTTCGAGGTGGTGCTGAGTCTCCGGCCCCAGGCAGCGGCCGCGCCCGTGGGGCGGACGATGTTCGGTGGGCCGGGCCGCGCCCGGTGAAACCGTGAGCGGCAATCACACCGACTTCGCCCGCCGGCTGGCGGCGCTCGCCGAGCGACTGGCCCGCATAAGCACCGAGCTCGCGGCGGCGGGCCGCGGCCTCATCGAGCGGCGGCTGCTCCCTCCCGAGGCGCTGGTCGACGAGCTGGCGGGTATCCGCACCGACTTCGAAGATCTGAGAACGCGCGTGCTCGACGCGGCCGCCGCCCTGTCTCTCGGCCCAACGCCGCCGGTGACGACGGTACGCGAGCTCGAGGTGCTGCTCAGGGTCGTCACCGATACGGAGAGCCGGCGGGCGCGACGGCGCCAGGAGTCGGAGGTGCCACCGGCGCAGCGGTCGGCGTTCGAGGAGGCGCGGCCGCCGGCCGCCGAGCACGCCAAGCGCCAAGCCGAGCTGGAGGCTCGTCGCCGCGCGGAGGAGGAAGCGGCGCTGCGGCACGCCGAGGAGGCCAAGCGTCACGCCGCGGAGGAGGCCCGCAAACGGGCGGCGGAAGCCGACGAGCGGGGCCAGCGCATGGAGCAAGAGCGCCGGGCAGCCGAGGAGGCCGCCCGCGGCCAGGCCGAGGAAGAGGCCCAGCGGAGGACGGTTGAGGAGGCCCGGCGTCGCGCGGAGGACGAGAATAAGCGTCGGGCCGAGGAAGAAGCCAAGCGCCAGGAGGAGGAGGAGCGCCGGCGACGCGAGCAGGCCCGCCGCCGCGCTGAGGAGGAAGCTCGGCGGCCGGCCGCCGCCGAGGAGGCGCCGGCGCGAGCGGCCGAAGTCGAGGAGGCCGACCTCGGGCTGGACACGGCACAGTGGTGGATCTCGGCCAACGCCAGCTGGACCTCGATGAAGTCCCGGCAGGTGAGCTTCGCCGACTCCGTGCACGACGTCCTCGTGAAGTACCCCTACGTCTTCAGCGTGCCCATTCAGACCAGCGCCGACTACGAGGATGGTCTGTTGGCCTACGGCTACGCGGTCCTCCTCGACTACATGGAGCAGCGCTCCGCGGGATTCGTGTCCGAGGCCCTCAACCGCTTGCCCGCCCGCAAGGGGACATCGCTCGGCCGACGCCTGTACGACTACGTCGCCGAGCCGCTTCGGCCTGGGTTCGGGGATTTCATCCGGGCGGTGATGCTGGCGGCGTTGCCGCGGACGGCGCTTTGGGTGAACGGAGGGATCGAGGACAGCGAGCAGGCCACCACGGTGTTCGTGCGTCCGAGCGGCCGCCTCGGGGACACCACCCAGAAGGCCGAGCGCTTCACGCAGGAGCAGAGGCGCTTCGCCGATCACCAGTTCACCGCCGTCGTCGCCCCCTTGACCGCGCGCTTCTTCCGCGTCGAGGCCACGGAGGTCAAGGACCCACGCACGGTCGAGGTGCGGCTGAGCGAGAATGGGTCACCCTCCGACCACGCCTGGGTGGTGACGGCGTCGACGCGGGCCGCCCCCGCGCAGGCTCGGCGTCACGAGCGGCAGGGCATGACAGTGGCCGGGCTGGGCCGCGACTACACCGCGGTGTGGATCGGGCTGTTCAACGCCGACACCGAGACGGAGCAGCGCTTCGATCTGACCATCGGGCTCAAGCGGCGGGCCGCGACGGCCGCCTTCAGGAAGAAGTAACCGTCAGCTAGACTTGGGAACGGACGTCGGCGCGCCCGGGGCCGGGGTCGCCGCCGGGCTCGCCGGCTTGGCCTCGCGCTCGAAGGGGCTGCGCCGCAAGCCGAGCCGCTGGGCGATCTGGTTGATCGGCTGCACGGAGTCCATCAGCCGGCTCAGGGCCTGGGTGACTTCGTCACGATCGATGCGCAGGCGATCGTGCTCGCGACGCATCTCGTCGAGCTCCTTGCGCTGCCGCTCACATTCCCGTTGCAGCTCGGCGATCTTGGCCGCCTCGTCACCGTGCAGGAGTGGCGGCAGATGGGGCAGGAGCTTCAGGGTCTCCTGAACCCAGTGCGCCACCCTCTCGCGGATGTCGGCGGTCGGCGTCTCGTTCATGCGAGTGCTCTCTCGCGCCCGGCGCGGGATTTCAACCCTGCTAGCAGCCTAGCACGCGCGCGCGGACCAGCCGGCCGGAAATATCGGTCCGCCGACCCCGGGCGCGCCTCGCGCGCCGGGTCGTCCGCCAAGAATGGACGAGTGTTTGCGCTCGGCAGCACGCGGTGTCATGCTCGGGCCCGGCGTTCGAGGAGACCGCCGATGACAAGTCGCCTGGCCGGCGAGCGATGTTCCGCGTGTCGTCCCGGCGCGCCGCCGGTGACGGAGGCGGAGATCCGCGAGTGGTCGCCGCAAGTGCCACGCTGGACGCTCGTCGAGCGCGACGGTGTCAGGCGGCTTGAGCGCATGTTCACCTTCGCCGACTTTGTCGCCGCCCTCGCTTTCACCAACCGCGTCGGGGCCGTCGCCGAGGCCGAGGGCCATCATCCGGCGATTCTGACCGAGTGGGGTCGGGTCACCGTGACGTGGTGGACGCATGCGATCCGCGGCCTGCACCGCAACGACTTCGTCATGGCGGCCAAGACGGATGCCCTGGCCGGGGGCTGAGCCGCGCGCGCGCCTCCTGCGTGCGGTTCCCCGGGAGCGCGCCGCCGCGCGAGCGATCGCCGCCGGACGCGGCGTCACGGCGGTCGAACTCGACCGGGCGACGCTGCTGCGCCTGCGCGGCCGCCGGTTCCGGCACGCGCCGGCGTGGCGCGTGCGCTCCGACCGGAGCGCGCTGGCGTTCGTCGAGGAGGTCGGCTTCTGCTCCACGTTCTACTCGTTCCCCGAAGGCGTGGCCTGCCTGTGGGAGGCGGTCACCGGCCGGGCCAACCCGCGCTGGCCGCGTCGCTCCCATCACGACGCCGGGGTCGGACTCACCTGGGACCTGAAGCACCGCCTGCCCGCCGCCCGGCGGGTGTACTACGGCAAGCTCCTCAAGGGCCGCCCGCTGCTCGTCGCGCTCGACCTCTTCCCCGCGTTCTACGCGCTGGTTCGCGGCCGGCAGCGGGCCCGGCATTACGTGGAGGAACACGCGAACGGGCACTTGAGCCACACCGCGCGGCGGATCATGGACGTCTTGATCAAGGAGCACCCGCTGTACACGCGTGACCTTCGCGCCAACACCTTCATGCTGGAGCCGGCCAGGACGCGCGAGTTCGAGCGGGCCATGGCCGAGCTGCAGCAAGGGTTGTGGGTGGTGAAAACCGAAGAGCGTTACGAGCCGACGTTCTCCTACCGGTGGGACCTGCTCGAGGCGTGGCTGCCCGAGGCTACCGCGGCGGGCCGGCGGCTCGAGCGCGAAGCTGCCATCGACCATGTGCTCGATCGGTACTTGCGCGGCGCCGTCTTCACGCAGACGCCGCTGCTCGCCCGCCTCTTCCGCCTCGGCCGCGACGAGGTGGAGGCGGCGGCGGGGCGGCTGGTCGGCGGCGGCACGCTCAGCGCCGATTGCGCCGTGCGCGGCTGGCCGGGCCGATGGCTGGTGCACCGAGCGCCGCTCGGCGCGGTCTGAGCTACCGTCTCGTCCGCGCGTTCGCCCGGCTCCTGCTCGGCGTCTTCTATCGCCGGATCGAGGTCGTCCACGCCGCGCGTGTGCCGGCGGCCGGTCCCCTGATCCTCGCTGCGAACCACCAGAACGCGCTCGTGGACCCCATGCTGCTCATGGCCAGCCTCGACCGGCCGATGATCCCGCTGGCCAAAGCCCCGCTCTTCCGCCATCCGCTCATCGGGCCGTTTCTCCGCCTGCTTGGCGCCCTGCCGGTTCACCGGCGGCAGGATCCTGGATCGGACCCCGCCGAGAACGAGGCGATGTTCCGCAGCGCGACTCGAGCCCTGGCCGCCGGGGGCGCGATCCTGGTCTTCCCGGAGGGCGCCAGTGAACCCGAGCCGGTCCTGCGCCCGCTCCGAACCGGCACGGCACGCCTGCTCCTCGCTGCCGAGGCGGCAGGCGCGCCCGGTGTCGCGCTGGTGCCGGCGGCCGTCGTCTACCAGGAGCCGGGAGCGTTCCGAGCCGCCCGGGCGTTGGTGATGTTCGGCGAACCGATCGTCACCAGCGACGGCATCGCGCTCTACGCCACCGATCCGGTGGGCGCGGTGCGCCGCCTCACTGAGCGCCTGGCCGCGCGGCTGCGGGCGGTGATGGAGGACGCGGAAGATCGGCAGTCTCGGCGCTTTCTGGAAATGGTGACCGCGATGTGGGCCCAGGGTTCACCCGTCGCGCACGACCCGGGAGCTCGGGCTGCGTGGGTGAAGCAGGCGACGAGCGTCTACCGGCACCTGCGCGGGATGGCGCCCGAGCGTATGGAGGCTTTGCGGCGGCGAGTCGAGCGGTACACCAAGGCCCTCGACTTGGCCGGGCTCGGGGAGGCTCGCGGTTCGCGGGAGGCGCGGATGGCCGCGGCCCGCTACGCCGTCCGCGAAGGGCTGGCGCTGATCCTGGGGACGCCCCTGGCGCTGTTGGGGACCGTGCTTCACGTCGCGCCCTACCAGCTCACGCGCCTGGCCGTACGGGCCCTCCGGCCCGAGCTGGATGAGGAAGCGACGTACAAGATGGCGGCAGCGACGGTGCTGTATCCGTTGTGCTGGGTCGGTGAGGGGTGGCTGGTGGCCACGCGGGGCGGACCGTGGTGGCTGGCGGCCTTCGTGCTCGCCCTCCTGCCTGCCGGCTTCTTTGCGCTGAGCTGGCGCGAGCGGGTCGAGCGCCTCAGGCGTGAGACGCGAGGCTTCCTGGCGTTCCTCCTCCGCCCCGATCTGGGCCAGCGGCTCGCAGCCCGGCGGCGCGTGATCCTCGACGCGATGACGGTGCTGGGGCGTTCGCTTCCGCCTGACGCGCCCGCTGGATGATCGCGGGACCGGCGACGTTGTAACAACGCCACACCCGGCATCTGCTGGCACGCAATCCGCATCCCGTTCCGGGGTATGAAAACCGTGGTCGGCATTTTTACAGAACGTGCAGCGGCCGAACGCGCCATGCGGGCGATCGAGGCCGCCGGCATCCCGCGAGACAAAATCAGCCTTGTCTTTCCGGAGGATCGCTCCTTGGCCGGAGTACCCACCACGGAGGCCGAGCCTCCAGGCATCGGGCGCGCTATCGGCGGAGTCGTCGGTGGAGCGACCGGCGCCGCCACCGGTCTGCAGGCGGGTGCGCTCGTGAGCATGTTCGTGCCGGGCGTCGGTCCCGTGCTTGCACTGGGGCTGCTGGGAGCGGCCGTGCTGGGTGTGGCCGGCGTCGCCATTGGCGAGGCCCTGGACACCACGCTCCGAGAGGGTCTGCCCAAGGACGAGCTGTACGTTTACGAGGATGCGCTCCGCCAGGGTCGCAGTCTCGTCGTGGCCCTAGCCGCTGACGAGACCGAGGCCGAGAACGTGCGTCGCGCGCTGGCCGAGGCGGGAGCCGAAAGCCTCGACGCTGCGCGCGAGCGCTGGTGGATCGGACTGCGGGAAGCCGAGGCCGCCGCCTACACCGCCGCCGGAGGCGAGTTCGCGCGTGACGAGACGGACTACCGCTGCGGCTTCGAGGCGGCACTGAGCCTGGGCCCGGAAGCGGGGCCTCACGGTGAGGCGCTCGGTCACCTGAGAGAGCGCTACCCTGAGACCTGCGAGCGCGAGGCCTTCCGGCGCGGCTACGAGCGAGCACGCTCCGGGGCGGAGGCCCGGACTCGCTCGCCCCGCGCGGCTTGACACGCCACAAATCCCCTGAGGAGGAACGCCATGGCACGGTGGCTGAATGATTTCGTGGATACGCTGCCCTTCGAACGGCGCCGGCCACAGTCGACAGGTCTCGGCGCGGGGAGCCTGGGACTGCTCGCGCTAGGCCTGGGAGCCGGTCTCATGTATTTCTTCGACCCCGAGCTGGGGTACCGCCGCCGGGCGGCCTTCTGGACGGCACTCGGTGATCTCAGGCGACGGACCGGGGAGGCCCTGGACGACGCTTCGCGGGACGTGGCCCGGCGGGCCCGCGCTGTCGGCGTCGTGCGGTCGGCTACGCCTCCGGAAGCGCAATTACCCTGAACGGCGGACGGTCCGGAAAGGCGCGCTGCAGCAGCGGGAGGGCGACGTTGTAGACAGGAGCGTCGCCCCGCGTGCGCCCCTCGAGGCTGCCGTGGTGTGCATGTCCGTGCACCACGACAGTCACGGGGTAGCGAGTCAACGGCTCCTCCAGCCGGCTCGAGCCGAGGAACGGGTAGATCTCCGGCGGCTCGCCCTTGACCGTGCCCTCGACGGGCGCGTAATGCAGGACCGCGACCTGGCGCGAGGTCCGCAGCTTGGCGAGCGCGGATTCCAGCCGGAGCGCTTCGTCGACCGCCGCGTGCACAAAGCTCTTGACCGCCTCCTCGCCCCACGGTTGGAGCGCCCGGGCGCCGAAGCCGCCGGCGAAGCCTTTCACGCCGGCGAACCCCACGCCCCGGATCTCCGCGGCATCGCCGTCCAGCACATGAACCCCGGCGTCGGCCAGCACCGATTTGACAACGTCCGGCCGGCCCGTCTCGTAGTCGTGATTGCCAAGGACGGCCACGATCGGAACTCTGATGCCGGTCAGCGCCCGAGCGAGCGCTCGGGCTTCGTCTTCGGTGCCGCGGTCGGTCAGGTCGCCGGCCAGGACCAGGACGTCGGCCACGTCGGCCACCGGGGCGAGGAGTTGGACCAACGTCTCCGGCGGCGTCTGCGGGCAGTGTAGGTCAGCGGTCGCTGCCAGCCGCATGGTCCTGACCGACCACGCCGGTCGCCGTGGGCGGCGGCCCCTCGATGGCCGCCGTCCACTCGGCGACTTCGTCTTCCGTCATCGAGGCCGGCCCTACGAGCCGCGCGTCGCGATAGCCCCAAGTGTCTACGTCGACGAGGTACTGGGCCCGGGAAAGCAGCGTGCCGCAGCACACGGGATCGGACGGAGCGTCCCGCCGGCTCTCCTCCCCCAGGCGCCGCGCAAGCGCCTCCATGACCCAGGACGGAATTCGGCCGCGCTCGGCCGGGTAGATGAAGCCGAAGAGCACGAGGTGGCTGAAGAGGACGCGCCAGTGTCGGCCGAACCGCCGGAGCAGGCGCCGCCAGTCCAGCCGCTCGGCGTCGGCCCGAAGCAGATGGGCGACGTCGGCGCCGTCGTAGCGCTCCCGCTCCATGATGAAGCCCTTCGACCAGATCATCTCCTCGGGGGGACAAATCTCGACGGACACCCCCAGCATCGTAGCCTCCACGGCGTGCGCGAACCACTCGTCGTCCACAGTGGCGCAGCCGTTGCCCGAGCTGAAGATGATGTCGATCACGTCGTCGCCCGAGAAGGCCTTGCCCAGCCAGTGGGCGAACGTCAGCTCCGTGCTGTAGCCGGCGGCCCCTAGCGCGCGCAGGGCCAGCGCGCTGTCCCGAGGGTGGACGAACACGTCGAGGTCCTTGGTGTCGCGGCAGACGCCGGTGTAGCGCTCGAGCGCGTAGGCGCCGCCAACCAGGAACGGCACCCGGGCTTCCTGGAGCGCCCGGAGGGCGGCCACATAGAAGCCGGTGGCGTCCTTCGCCGGTGCAGACGCGTTCATGAACCAGATAGGGCTGCAGGTTCTGTGCCGCTGAGGGCGTGAAACAACTCGGCGCGCGGCAGATCACTTGTGCCGCTGGCGGCAGGCTATCCGATTCGTCGCTCGCAGGCGACGGGGTCTGTCGCAAGGCGCGCGGCCTGCTGCTGCCGGGTTACGCGTATTCGTGGGAGCCGGCCGCGCGTGCAACGGTATACCGTGCTCTTGCTGACTTTGAGCAGCGCCATGATCTCGGCCTGGCTGAGGCGGGCGGCCCGGTAAGTGAGGATGGCGTCGCTCAAACCAGCGTTGATGACACCGTTACGCTGGCTGCGCCAGTCCTTGATCGCGGCACGGACCTGGTGGCGCCGGCGCCGGCCGAGCCAGGGGTAGAGCGTCATGGCCCAGCCGGCGGCCGTGGCGCCCTTGACCTGGGTGAGCCACATGGCCTTCCGGCCAGATCGCGGCGCCCTGATCGGATACAGCTTGCCGCCGAGGAGGACCGCGGCACGCATAACGACATCGCGGTCTGCCATCTTGATTCGGATCGTGAAGGATTGCCCGTTGATGCTGATGTTGCCCTCGCCCTCGACCAGGCCCGCGAGCCAGGCGATGTCGACCGGGGTGACCGCATGGCAGGCACGCTCCATAACGGAGCGCTCGTCCGAACGTTGCAAAACCTCGTAGACCGTGTTTCGGGATACGCCGAAGCGGCGAGCGAGCGTGACTTTGGTCACCCCGCCGGCGGCCCAGGCTTCCACGAGGGATCGCTCGACGAGCGGAGAGATTCTTACGTAGCGCAGGGCGCGCCACCTCGAAAGCGCATGCCTGACCTGTCCCCGGCGCCGCTCGCCGAGCAGGGGATAGATCGTCATCATCCAGCCGGCGGCCCGAGGCCCGTTGACCTGAGCTCGCCACTGAGGCTTATGGGGCAGCGATGCTGCGGGAAGAGAGTATGTGTGTCCACGGAGCAGATTCGCTGCCCGAGCAATGATGTCGCGATCCGTCATATTGACGACGATCGTGATCGCGCGGCCTGACATGCTGAATGAACCTTCGCCCTCAAGCAGTCCAGCGAGCCAGGCGACGTCGACAGTGCGGATCACGGATCGCTACAGTCTCTGATCAGCCCGCAGTTTCCGCACACGATTTTGCACTTCTGTTCTTCCATTTGCTCTCCGCACCGCTCGCAGAAGTGCAGCCACTCGATCCGGCCGCCGCCCCGGTCGATGGCGCGATCGTGCATCGACCTGAGATTCGCACCACCACGCGGCGAAAGTCAACGAGGCGGCGATGCCGTAGACTAGAACCCCATGGCCGCCCCCTGGGACGACCCCGAGCTGATCCGGCACGTCTTCGAAGCGACCCGCGTGGTCCGCCGCCCGCTGGCCGGCATCATCGCCGGCTACCACGTGCTGCCGTACATCGTGGTCGGCGGCGAGCGCGAGCACCCCGGCCGGTCGGTGGAGGTGCGGGGGCGCATCCGGGTCTCCCCCCGGCTGGTCATCGCGCCCGGACGGGACGGGCCGACCTATGGCGAGCTGTTCGGTGAGCGGGACCTGATGCACCAGACCCTGGTGGCCCGTGTCTTCAGCTTCCGCTACGCGCCTCGCCTGGCCCTGGAAAGCGAAGAGCTCCAGATCCGGCGCCAGACCCGGGACCCCGAAGGGCAGCTCGAGCGCGTGCTGGAGGAGCTGACCCAGCGCGAGATCATCAACACCGGCGTCATCGTCTCACCCGACGCCCGGTTTTACCCGGTCTCCATCGACCGTTTCATCCGCGAGATCCTGGATGAAGAGTTTCGCGACTGACTGGCTACACCTCTATCTGGGAGGCTGATCTACACCGTCAGGGCGCGGCGGACGACGGCCCGGATCTGATCCAGCGAGAACGGCTTGGAGACGAGGAAGTCCACGCCCCGGCTGTGAACCTCCTCGGCCGTGAAGCGGTCGCCCCAGCCGGTCACCAGAACGACGGGCGTCGCCGGACGCTTGGCCTTGACGTGGGCGGCGACATCCCAGCCGGTCAGCCCGCGCATCCCGAGGTCGGTCACGACCACGTCGAAGGCCTCGGCGTCGAAGCGCGCCACGGCTTCCCGCCCGTTGGCACACGTGGTGACCAGGTACCCTTCGCGGCCGAGAGTGGTGGCGATGACGTCGCGGACGCCCGGCTCGTCGTCGATGACGAGCACCCTGGGGTCCGGGCGGGGCGGAGCCGCTGGCCGGGGCGCCGTCTCGGTACCGCCGGGCCCGGGCCCGACGAGCGTGCTGATCACACCGCCCGCTTCGCTCGAGGCGGCGGACAACGTCTCGTCCCGTGCCTGTCGTCCGCCGCCGGCGCCGCGCCCGGTCGACACTCAACGTTCCTTCAAGACGGCCAGCACCTCGCCGGCCAGGCGCGCGATCTCGTTCACGCTGCGCTGAACGGTGTCGGACAGGGCTGACCGATCCGCCACCAGGCGGTCGGTCTCGGTCCCCAGCCGCGCGACCTCTCGCTGGAGATCTTCGAGCTCACGCTGCAGCCGGGCAACGTGATCGTCGGCGGCGCCGGCGCGTCGGCGCAGCTCGTCACACTCCTGGACCATGCCCGGGATGACCCGCGTCAGCATCTGCTGGCTGTCGCGGACCCACGCTTCCACGTTGCGCCAAGCCTGCGTGACGGTATCGGTGCTTTCCATAGCCGAGACCTCGTCGATCGGGGGTTGCGATGGTGGCGTGCTGCACTTCGCCTCGGACATCTTCCACGTCGGCACGATCACCACCGAATGGTGGCGGGTGTCCTCCCAATAATCCACAGCGCGTCGCCGGTCCCGCTGGCGGCGATCGGGCTGGTGCAACGCGCGCGCTTTTCGACGGTCCCCGCGCCGCCGGTCGAGCAGGACCTGGACCCGGGGGTCGTCGAGGAATTGCTCGCTGACCTGGGTGAGCAGGTCGGCGGCGTGGCGGGCGACGACCACCAGGAAGCGGACCCGGGGCTCTCGCCCGCTCGGCTCGTGTTCCTGGGCGCGCTTGAGCGTTTGCAGCTTGTGCCGCCAGCACACGCCCGTCGTTTCGCGCGGATCGTCGTACGGTGGACGCTCCCCGATAAGCCCTGGCCGACCTTCGGAACGACAGGACGCGCAGATGACTCTCACCGTGATCCTCCGGCTGACCCGCCTTACGGGGAGGCGGCCGAAAGGATAGGGTCTCTTCAGCGCCGCGTCAAGCGCGCGCGGACCACCGGGGAGCTCCAACCACCACCACCACCAGGAGCTGGCGCGGAGGCGTCGACAGGCTAACTGCCGATTTTCGTTCCGTGCTCGCGTCGGGGTGAACCCGGCCCGGCCTTTGCTAGTTCACTGGCCGGGGCAGTTTCCTCTACGGCGACGGAGTCCCACGGCGGGGACGGGCGAGCGGAGTCCAGACGAGGGGCGGGGCATGGATCGGGCGACTCAAGATCTCCTCCGGGAGCTTCAGGCGGGCCCCACCGATCTGGCGAAGCTCATCGGCTCGGTGCTTCGCCGAGAGCGCACGACGGTCGCCGTCGAGGCCGATGCCATGGCGCGCTGGAACCGGGACGCGGCGCGCCACTGGCAGTTGGTCAAGGCGTGGCTGACCGCGCACGGCGTGCGCGTCACGGTGGTGAGCCGGTAAGGGTTCTGAGGTTGGTGGAGCTGAGGGGATTCGAACCCCTGACCCCAAGACTGCCAGCCTTGTGCTCTCCCAACTGAGCTACAGCCCCACGCGAGCGTTCACGTTACCGGGGGCGGAAAGAAGTGTCAAGGATGGTGCCGGTGAGGGGACTCGAACCCCTACGCCCTTGCGGGCAGCCGCTTTTGAGGCGGCCGCGGTTGCCGAAGTTACGCCACACCGGCACTTGCAAGTTTCAGCAGACACTCATATTACCACCGGGCGTCCAGGGCCACGCCGGGGCGCCGGATGTCGAGGCATGAGGAAATTGGCGGCGATCGCGCGCTTTCGGCGAAGACTCGACACACCAGGGTCGTAGTAGATGCAGCGAAGCAACGCGAGGGACTCACGTTTGGCGTATTTCAGGCACCAGATGTCATTGTGTGGCGGGCAGCGGCGCACGATGAGACTGCCGGACAACCCCATCAGCCGCGAGACCGTCGATCGCACCCACTCCAGGAATCGCGGGCTGGCGGACACGATCGAGACAAACAAACGCGTGTACACATATTCGGGCTTCTTGAAGGTGTTGTATCGATCGACGTAGGTCACGATCGAACCGTCTCCGTCGATGCAGCCCCTCACGAAATCTCTGAACCAGACGTCCGGAATGGCGATTGGGCCGAGCCTGAGGCTCTTCGCTGGCATGAGGCCGAGTTCGAGCAGCCAGCGGTAGAATACTCGATCGCTCCATTGCAGCCGGTAACACGCTCCAGTCGGAGAGTTCGATGCGCGGGTGATCGCATTTCCCAAGCCGAGGCAACGCCGCACCGACTCGAGCATGTCCAGGTCTTTCGAAGTGACACTCAAGTGCCGGCCATCGATAGACAGGCTGCCGTCGGTCGTTATCAGCCCTACGACCCACGCAAGGTCGGCAGACCATGCCCCCGATGTTCGAGGCCTCGTCAGGCGCGGTCCGCGAGGGCGAGCCGCGATGCCGAACCGTCGGAGTCGGCGCAAGATCGTGATCGCGCTGCAACCGACGCGAGCCGCGACCTCGTCGGCCGTCAGCCCCTCGTCGACGTAGAGCTGCTTGAGGAGCTCCCGGTCGACCGTCACGAACGAGGAATGCACTCCTCAGCGTTGAGCCGTAGCCCACGGCCGTCAATGTCCAACCTTTCAGACAGTGACCTGGGACGCGTGATTGGAACCGCGACCCGGCGCTTCCGCTCACCGTCTGATAGAATCAAGCGCGAGGTGACGACCGATGGGTGAGCGAACCTTCGCCGAGGACGTCAAGCAGCTCGGCTACGGCACCGGGCAAACCCTGCAGGGCGAAGGCGTCCTGGCCATCACCAAGGCGCTGCTGCAGTCGGGCGTCAGCTACGTGGGCGGCTACCCGGGGGCGCCGGTCTCGCACATGCTCGACGTGATGGCCGACGCCTACGAGCCGCTGCTCAAGCCGCTCGGCATCTACTTCGAACAGTCGGCCAGCGAGGCGGCGGCCGCCGCGCTGCTGGGCGCCTCCATCAACTACCCGATGCGGGGCGCCGTCACCTGGAAGTCGGTGGTCGGCACCAACGTCGCCTCGGACGCGTTGTCCCATGTGGCCTCGGCCGGTGTCGTGGGCGGCGCCCTCATCGTGATCGGCGAGGATTACGGCGAGGGCGCCTCCATCCTCCAGGAGCGCACGCACTCGGCGGCCCTCAAGTCGTCGATCCCCCTCATCGACCCGCGCAACAGCCTGCCCGCGTTCGCGCGCTTCGTGGAGGAGGGGTTCGGGCTCTCGGAAGCCTGCCACGAGCCCGTGTTCTTCTCGATCCGGATCCGCGCCTGCCACATGCGCGGCAGCCTGGCCTGTCGCGACAACGTCCGCCCGCGGATCAGCGTGCTCACGCCACTCAACGCCCCCGCCTTCAGCCTGGAGCGGATCAACCTGCCGCCCTTCACGTACCAGATGGAGGCCCAGAAGTTCGAGCAGCGCCTGCCCGCGGCACGCCACTACATCGCGACGCGCGGCCTCAACGAGCACCACCGGGGTCAGGAGCAGGACCTCGGCATCGTGCTGCAGGGCGGGCTATGGAACACCACGGTCCGGGGGCTGCACGCGCTGGGCCTGGCCGACCTCCACGGACGCACCGGGATCCCGCTGCTGGTGCTCAACGTGCTCCATCCCACGGTGCCGGAGGAGCTGATCGGCTTCCTCCGGGGCAAGCGGCAGGTCCTCGTCGTCGAAGAGGGCATGCCGAACTACATCGAGCAGGAGCTGAAAGCCGTGGCTCACGAGGCTCGCCTCGACGTGACGATCCACGGCAAGGACCTGCTCTCGCCTCACGGCGAGTACGTGCCCCAGCTCGTCATCACCGGCCTCAAGAGGTTCCTGGCCCAGGCGGCGACGGCTTCGGCGCCGGTGGGCCTGCTGGAGGACCGATACCAGGCGCTCTTCGGCCATCAGGCCCGGCTCCGGACGCTGCTGCCCCGGCCCATCGCCAAGCGGCCGCCCACGTTCTGCACCGGTTGCCCGGAGCGTCCGGTGTTCAGCGCGATGAAGATCCTCCGCGCCACGGAGCCGGCGGTTGGCGACACCCACGTCGCCCACGACATCGGCTGCTCCACCTTCTCGACCCAGGCGCCCTTCAACGTCGGCAACTCGGTGTTGGGCTACGGCATGGGGTTGGCCTCCTCGGCCGCCGTCGCGCCGAACTTCGCCAAGCGCGTGATCTCGGTGATGGGCGACGGCGGCTTCTGGCACAACGGGCTGGCCAGCGGGGTGGCCAACGCCGTCGCCAACAAACAGGACTCGGTCCTGGTCATCCTGGACAACTTCTACGCGGCGGCCACCGGGCAGCACCACATTCCGTCCACCGGGACCAACGCCCGCCGCGAGCCGATTGCGATGACCATCCCCGAGGCGCTGCGCGGCGTGGGCGTGCGATGGATCCGGACGGTGAACTCCTACCGGATCGCGGAGGTCATCGCCAGCCTGCGGGAGGCCCTCACCACCCGCTATCACGGGCTCAAGGTCATCATCGCCAAGGGCGAGTGCCAGCTCGAGCGCCAGCGCCGGCTCCGCCCGCTCCAGCGTCGACGGGCGCAGGCCGGCGCGCCGGTGGTGCAGCCTCGCTTCGGCGTCGACCCCGACGTCTGCACCGGCGACCACTCCTGCATGCGCCTGAACGGCTGTCCCTCGCTCACGCTCCGGGAAAACCCCGACCCGCTGCGCGACGATCCCATCGCCCACGTCGACCAGACCTGCGTGGGGTGCGGGGTCTGCGGCGAGGTGGCCCACGCCGCCGTGCTCTGTCCCTCCTTCTACGAAGTCCGGACCATCCACAACGCGACCTGGTGGCAACGCTGGGTCGGGCGGGTCCGTGCGGCCGTGATCGGGCGACTGGCGACGGCCTGATCTCCGAAGGTGAGCGAACCTCGGCTGCTGTCACTGCTCATCCCCGCCGTCGGCGGGCAGGGCGGCGGCGTGCTCGCCGAGTGGATCGTGGAGGCGGCGCTGGCCGACGGCCTGGCCGCTCACGCCACCTCCATCCCGGGTGTGGCCCAGCGCACGGGCTCCACTACGTATTACGTCGAGGTGTTCGCGGGAGACGACGGCGAGCCGCCCGCCTTCTCGCTCTACCCCATTCCCGGGGCCCTCGACGTGCTGCTCGCTCCCGAGTTCCTCGAGGTGGGCCGCGCTATCGAGAACGGGATCCCGTCACCGGCGCGCACGACGATCGTGGCCAGCACCCACCGGCTCTACTCCATTCACGAGAAGATGGCCACGGGCCGCAGCCTGTACCCTCTCGAGGCGCTGGAGACGGCCGCCCGGGCCACCTCCCGGGCGCTCATCGCGTTCGATGCCCTGACCGTCGCCCGCGAGCACGATAGCGAAGTCAACGCCGTGCTGCTCGGCGCGCTGGCCGGCAGCGGCGTCCTGCCCATCCGGCCGGAGTCGTACCGGGCGGCCATCGAGCACAAGGGCGTGAGCGTGGAGGCGAACCTGCGTGGCTTCCAGGCCGGGGTCGACCGCGCGCGATCGCCGGTGACGCTGCCGCGCCCGGATCCCCCGCGCCCGCTGCGGGCGCCGGCGGCGTTCTCCGACGCGCTGGCCACGCTGCCCGAGGCGGTCCGGCCCGTCGCCGGGGAAGCGGTGGCGCGGCTGATCGACTACCAGGATCGGAGCTACGCAGCCCGCTACCTCGGGCGGCTCGCGCCCTTCGTGGGGCGCGACCGGGATCCCGAGCTGGGACGGCTGGTGGCCAAGCATCTCGCCGTGTGGATGACGTACGAGGACGCCATTCGAGTCGCCGACCTCAAGACTCGGGCGAGTCGCTTCGCCCGGATCCGGGCCGATGCGCAGGCGCGCGACGCCCAGATCGTCGTGACCGACTATCTCAAGCCCGACCTGGACGAAATCTACGGCATCCTGCCCGACCGGCTGGTGGCGCCGCTGGCCCGCTGGGCCGAGCGGCGCTGGCCCCACGGGCGGCCGACGCCAGGGCAGCACGTGAAGACCACGACCGTGTGCGGATTCCTCCGGCTGTGGCTCCTGGCCAGGTGCCGCTGGCTGCGACCGTACTCCTATCGCGCGCGGAAGGAGCACGAGCGAATGGAGCGCTGGCTCGACGCTGTCCGGCGGGCTGCGGAATGGGACGGCGAGCTGGGCCGCGAGATGGCGCAAAGCGCCCAGCTCGTGAAGGGCTACGGCGAGGTTCGGCGGCGGATGACGGGCTTCTTCGACCACCTGCTGGCCAGCGTGTTGCGGGCGGCGGCTCTGGAGGCCGAGGCGGCCGGCGGGTTCGCGGTCTCCCGCGGCCTGGCCGCCACCTATCGCCAGCTCGTGCTCCAGGGCCCGGAGGCCGAGCCGCGCGCTCTCGCCCTGGCCGACGACGTGCTCAGCCGCCTGGCTCGCGGCGAGCGCGCGGCGGCGCTCGCCGCGCTCAAGGCGTCGACGAACGGGATCGGGTGAGGTTCAGCCCCAGGCGTTCCCGCGTCTGATCGGGATCGCGGCCGACGCTCAGACGGTGCGGCGCGCGAACGCGGTGAGGCGCTCGAAGTCTTCGGGCGAGAGGTTGACGAAGCGGAAGGCCTGCCCTTCGGCGTCGGCGCGCACCAGGAGCGCCATGACGCGCATCGGGCCCTGGCCGTCCGGCGGCGTGAAGGCGAGCTTGGCCACCGCGCCGTCGGACAGTGACGCGCCGGAGCGGACGCGGATGCCGGACGGGCTGAGATCGAAGGCCCAGCCGTCCCACTCCCCGCCGTCATAGGTGGTGAGGCGCACCGGAAACGTCACCCGCACCCGCGTCGCCCGCCGTCGCTCCGGCGCCTGCGTCTCGGCGAGGCGCTGGCGGGACAGCGCGTGAGGCTCGACATGGGCCAGCACTTCCCCCAGCCGCTCGAACGCGATCGGCTTGCCCACGAAGTCGAAGGCGCCCCGGCGCAGGCACTCGCGGGCCTGGCTCTCTGTGGCCACGCCGGAAACGGCCACGATCGGCAAGCCAGACTCGCGCACGGGGCGAAGCTGAAGGAAGTCGAGGCCGGAAAGCCCGGGCAGGTTGATGTCCAGGATGACCGCGTCGGGACGGTCGGTGTCGAGCCGGCGCAACGCGGCCTCGGCGCTCCGCACGAGCACCGGCTCGTGCCCCATCTCGAGAAGGAAGTCGCGGAACACGCCGGCCACGTCGAGATCGTCTTCCACGACGAGGACCCGCATGCGGCTCTAGGCCCCGTCGGCGCGGGACCCCGGCGCCGCCGCCGGCCGCGGCCACAACTCACCGAAGAACGCGGCCCAGAAGGCGCGCGGCACCGGACGCCCGTAATCGCCGAGCAGGGTGCGGGACTCGAACCCGTGGGCCAACCGATAGCTGAAGCTGTAGAAGGCGCCGATGGACCGCGGGGTCAGCTCACCGTTGAACACGATGTCGAGGGCGAGGTGCATCAACCCGCCCAGCAGGTAGCCCCACAGGACCGGCGCGTCGGTCCACCACGTCAGCGCGGTCAGGATGGCGAAGAGCTCGTAGGAGTGCAGCAGCAGGACGGTCCGGCGCGCGCGGCCGGCGAGGTAGTAGCGGAGAAAGGCGCCGGGACGCAGATCGCGCTGCCGCTCGACCAGGACGTAGTCCAGGGCGTGGTCGACATCGATGAGGAAGCCGCCGAGGGCGACGCCGGCGGTGAGGGGCCACGAACCGGTGAGCGCGACCGCCGTGCCGCAGGCGGCTACGGTCGTCAGGAGGTGCCCACCGGGGCTCACGTCTCCATCCTACCAGAGCCGCGCCCGGGAGCGGTCTGACCAGCCGTGCTATACTCGCCTCTCGGGCCAAGGAGATAATGTGTCCGAGTACTTGCCCGTCGCCATCTTCGCTGTCCTGATCGTCCTTTTCGGCGTGGTGTCCCTGGGCGTGGCCCGTCTGCTCCGGCCCTCTCGTCCCGACCCGGTGAAGCTCATGAACTACGAGTGCGGGGCCGAGCCGATCGGCCAGGCCTGGGTGCAGTTCCCCGTGGGGTTCTACCTGGTCGCTCTCGTCTTCATCCTGTTCGACACCCTCGCGGTGTTCCTGTTCCCATGGGCGCTGGTGCTGCGGTCCAGCGGGCTCAGCGCATTCTGGGTGGTGGCTGCCTTCGTCGGCATCGTCGGGCTGGGTTGGCTCTACGCTTATCGGGAGGGCCTCCTGGAGTGGAAGTGAAGCCGCCTGTCCCCCAGATCCCGCCGCCGGTGTGGACCGAGATCAAGGACCTGCAGGAGTGGGAGAAGTACCGGCAGGAACGTCCGGACGGCGACAAGACGTCCAACGCCCTGGCCGCCATCGCCGACGCCATCCACCACTTGCCCGGCGGCTGGATCATGGTCACGTCCACCGAGAAGCTCTTCAACTGGGCGCGCAGCTCGTCGATCTGGCCCGTCACCTTCGGGCTGGCGTGCTGCGCGATCGAGATGATGGCGACGTTCGCCTCGCGCTTCGACGTGGAGCGCTTCGGGATGGTTCCCTGGGCGTCGCCGCGCCACTCCGACCTCATGATCGTCTCCGGGACGGTGACCATCAAGATGGCGCCGATGCTCAAGCGGATCTACGACCAGATGCCCGACCCCAAGTGGGTCGTCTCCATGGGATCCTGCGCCAACTCCGGTGGCCCGTTCCGGCACGGCTACCACGTGGTCAAGGGTGTGGACCGCGTGGTCCCGGTCGATGTCTACGTCCCCGGCTGCCCGCCCACGCCCGACTCCCTGATGTACGGCCTGCTCAAGCTCCAGGAGCAGGTGGCCGAGTTTCAGAAGACCGGCCGGCGGCTTTCCTCTCCACAGGAAGGCTGATCCGGCGTGACCCCGGCCGAGACCGCGGTGCGAGTGCGGGAGAGGTTTGGCGTCGAGCCCGCGGTCGACGGCGCCGTGGTCACCGCGGTCGTACCCGTCGAGCGGTGGCCGGAGGTCGCCGAGTTCGCCAAGCACGAGCTCCGCTGCCGGTACTTCAACTGGCTCAGCGCTGTGGACTGGAAGGCGGACGGCCTCGAGGTGATCTGCCGCCTGGAGAACCTGGACGCCGGGCTGGTCCTGGTCATGAAGACCCGCCTGGGTTCCGGGCAGACACGCTGTCCCACGCTGACCGGCCTCTACCGGGGCGCCGACTGGATGGAGCGGGAGTGCTACGACATGTTCGGCGTGGTCTTCGAGAACCATCCCGATCTGCGGCGGATCCTGCTGCCCCAGGACTGGGAGGGGCACCCGCTTCGGAAGGACTACGCCGTCGACACCCCTCACCCGCCGTACCGATGAGCGAAGGGAGAACACGATGATCTACGAGCTGAGGACATACACCCTGATGCCCGGCAAGCAGGCCGAGTACCTCAAGCAGTCCTCGGAGGTGGGTCGCAAGGTGCGCGGCGACAAGTACGGCAAGCTCGAGGGCTTCTGGACGACCGAGTTCGGCACGTTGAACCAGGTCGTGCACCTCTGGAGCTACGCGAGCCTGGACGAGCGTGACCGCTTGCGCGGCGAACTGGCCAAGAACGAAGAGTGGACCAAGGGCTACCTCCCGCAGACGCGGGCGCTGCTGGTGGCCCAGGAGAACAAGATCCTGTCGGCTCAGGTTCCGCTCAAGCCGCCGGCCGGCGACGGCCATCTCTACGAGCTGCGCTGGTACCGAACCCAGGTGGGCAAGGCGCCGGAGTGGCTCGGTCACTTCAAGGCGGCGCTGCCCGTGCGCGAGAAGTATTCGCCCATCGTGGGACTCTGGCAGACGGAGATGGGACAGCTCAACGAGGTCGTCCACCTCTGGGCCTATCGGGACCTCAACGAGCGGGTCGGCGTTCGGGCCAAGACCAGCCAGGATCCGCAGTGGCAGGCCTTCCTCGGCAAAGGGTACCCGCTGCTGCTGGAGATGAAGTCGATCATCCTCAGCCCGGCGCCGCACTCCCCGATGAAGTGAGGTCGATGGACCCCGAGGCGCGGACGGTCGTCGAGGTCGGGTACGGAGGCAACGAGCGCCTCATCATGAACATGGGGCCGCAGCACCCGTCCGCCCACGGTGTCTTCCGCGCCATCCTCACCCTGGAGGGCGAGACCATCGCCGGTGTGGACGCCGTGATCGGCTATCTCCATCGCTGCCACGAGAAGCTGGGAGAGACCCTCACCTACGTGCAGTACCCGTCGATCGCCTCCAAGACCGACTACGTCGCGGCCATGACGTCGGAGCTGGCTTACGTGGCCGCGGTGGAGAAAGTCGGCAAGATCGACGTGCCCCGGCGGGCCCAGTATCTGCGCGTGCTCGTCGCCGAACTGCAACGGATCGCCTCGCACTGCCTGTGGCTCGGCACCTGGTGTCTGGACCTGGGGGGCGCCCTCGGTGGCGGTGCCACCGTCTTCCTCTACACCATGCGCGAGCGGGAGACGATCCTCGATCTGTTCGAGGCGCTCACCGGGGCCCGGCTCCTCTATGGCTTCCACCAGGTCGGCGGCGTCCGCTACGATCTGCCGGCCGGCTGGGGGGAACGCTGCCGGACGACTCTCGAGCTCGTCGATCGGCGCATCGACGAGTACGAGGCGATGCTCGACGACAACGCCTTCTTCCGGGTCCGCACGCAAGGCGTGGGGATGATCTCGCAGGAGCTGGCCCTGGAGGTCGGCCTGTCCGGGCCCCTCATCCGCGGCTCGGGTGTCGGCTACGACGTGCGCCGGGCCGAGCCGTACTCCGGCTACGAGGACTTCGACTTCAAGATCCCGGTCGAGACGGCCGGCGACTGTTACGCGCGCTACCGCGTGCGGATGCAGGAATTCCGCCAGTCGATGGCGATCGTGCGCCAGGTGTTGGACGGGCTGCCCGAGGGACCGATCGGCTCCCGACCCGGCGTCAAGTCGGTGGGACAGGTGCGCATTGCCAAGGGCGAGGGCTACGCGCGGGTGGAAGGCGCGCGGGGCGAGGTGGGCTGCTACCTCATCAGCGACGGGAGCCCCAAGCCGTATCGGATGAAGTGGCGGGGCGCCTCGTTCTCGAACCTGGCGATCCTGCCTCACATCCTGACCGGCCACAAGGTGGCCGACGTCGTGGCCATCATGGGCTCGGTGGATCCGGTCTTCGGCGAGGTGGACCGGTGAAGCACGGCGCACCTCGAACAGGCCACCCACGGTTCAAGCCGGCCTCGCGGACCCCGCTACAATGACCCTGGCCGGGAACCTCCTCGCCGCGTTCATCCTGCTCAACGCCATCATCGTCGTCGTGACCTACATCACGCTGCTGGAGCGGAAGTTCGCGGCCCGGATGCAGTCACGCATCGGTCCTTATTATGTCGGCTGGCCCCACGGCTGGCTCCAACCGATCGCCGATGCCCTCAAGCTGATGCTCAAGGAAGACGTGGTGCCGACGCCGGCCGATCGTTGGGTCTACAACCTTGCTCCGCTCGTCTTCCTGGTGCCCTGCCTGCTCATCTTCGCCACCATCCCCTTCGCCCCCGGCCTGGGGCTGGCCGATCTGAACATCGGCGTCCTCTTCTTCCTGGCCGTCTCGGCGCTGGAGATCGTGGGCCTCTTCATGGGCGGCTGGGGCTCCAACAACAAGTACGCGCTGCTGAGCGCCATGCGGGCGGTGAACCAGATCATCTCCTACGATCTTCCTTTCATCTTCGCCGCCCTGGTGCCGGTGGTCCTGACCGGGTCCATGCAGATGTCGGCCATCGTCGCGGCCCAGCAGGGCCTCTTCGGGTGGTTCATCTTCTATCCTGTCATCGGCCAGCTGGCCTTTCTGGCCTTCGTCGTCGCCACGCTGGCCGCGGAGAACCGGGTCCCCTTCGACATCCTGGAGGCGGAATCGGAGTTGGTCGCCGGATTTCGCGTGGAGTACAGCGGGATGAAGTTCGCGCTGATCCAGCTCGGCGAGTACGCCCACATGCTGGGCACCTCGTTCCTGGGCGCGCTGTTGTTCCTGGGCGGCTGGCTGGGGCCGGGGGATGGGTGGCTCGGGCCGCTGTGGTTCCTGCTCAAGGCCGTCCTCGTGTTCCTCCTCGTGACCTGGGTGCGGTGGAGCTTCGTGCGCATCCGCGTGGACCAGATCCTGGGCATCTCGTGGAAGCTGCTGCTGCCGGCCACCGTGCTGTTGCTGCTGGCGACTGGCTTCGTGGTGGCGCTGGGGCACGGCCATGGCCCGTAACAGTCATCCCGGGTTCTGGCCCGAGCTCGGTCAGCTCACGCTGGCGGTGGGCCGGGCCATGGGCGTGACGCTCCGAAACCTCTTCCGCAAGCCGGTGACGGTTATGTACCCCGACACCCTGCGGCCCTATCCCGACCGCTTCCGCGGCGTGCTGGCCCTGGTGTACGAGCCCGACACCGGGGAGGAGGCCTGCATCGGCTGCCGGCTGTGCGAGTACATCTGCCCGCCGCAGGTCATCAAGGTGGAGATGCTCAAGAGCGAGAAGCGCAACTACGCCAAGACCTTCACCCTGGAGCTCTACGCCTGCGAGTTCTGTGAGCTGTGCGTCCAGGTGTGCCCCACCGACGCCATCATCATGCTGAAAACCTTCGACCTGGCCACGGCCGACCGGCGAGAGATGCTGCTGGACAAGGACCGCCTCCACGCGCTGGGCCGGCAGTTCTCGCCGTCGTGGGCCACCGGCAACCGGCTGCGCGACATGCAGGCCCCGCCCAAAGCGCCGCGGGCCGAGGCCAAGGCCGAGAGCGCCGAGGCCAAGGGAGAGAGCAAGGAGTGACGGGCGAGGCGATAGCATTCTGGCTGGTCGCCCTGGCCCTGGTGGCGTCCAGCCTCGCCGTCGTCGTCACCCGCAACCTCTTCCATGCCGTGCTCTACCTGGCCGCGGCCCTGGTCGCCACCGGGGTCGTGTTCCTGCTGCTGGGCTCGCCGTTCCTGTTCGCCGTCCAGCTCCTGCTCTACGCGGGCGGCGTCGTGACCGTGCTGGTCTTCGCCATCATGCTCACCGAGCGGCTGACCGGCGAGCGCATCACCCAGACGAGCCGCTGGCTCATCAATGGCGCCATCGTGGCCGCCGCGGTGTTCGTGGGCGTGGTCGGCTTTCTCGCCACCGCTCAGCGCCCGGGGCCGTGGCCGGCGGAGGCCGACTGGACGGCTGACGTCGCGCGCGCCGTCACCGGGCCGTTCGCAGCGCCCTTCGAGCTGTTGGGCGTCCTGCTCGTCGCGGCCCTGTTGGGCGCCGTGTACTTCGCCCGGGCGGACGACTGACGATCGGACCCAGCGTGCCTCGAACGCGCCGATGACCCTTCACGCCTACCTCGTGCTGGCCGCTCTGGTCTTCGCCATCGGTCTGTTCGGCGTGCTCACGCGCCGTAACGCCATCGGTATCCTGCTCGGCATCGAGCTCATGCTGAACGCCGTGACCATCAACCTGGTAGCCTTCGCCCGCTTCCATGCCGATCTCACCGGCGTGGTCTTCGCGCTCTTCATCATCTCCATCACGGTGGCCGAGGTCGGCGTGGGCCTGGCCATTGTCATCGCCATCTTCCGCGTGCGCCGGACAATCGAAGCCGATCACCTGGACCTCCTCAGGGGGTAGCTGATGGCGGCCACCGACTCGGCGCTGTACGTCCTCCTTCTGCCCTTCGCGGCGTTCGTCATCCTGGCCGTGGTCCCGCCGCTCCGGCGGAGCGGGCGCCCCGCCGGCTGGCTCTCCATCATCGCCGTCACCCTGGCCTTCGCTCGGGCGGTCGTCCTGTGGACTGGCGGTGCCGCGGGCACCGCCACCTGGGCCTGGATCCCCGCCGACGGCGGCCCGATTGCCACGGTCGGCGTGATGCTGGACGGACTCTCGGCGGCCATGCTGGTGCTGGTCACCTTTGTCTCGCTGCTGGTGCAGGTCTACTCACTCGCCTACCTCGGGTCCGAGCCGGCGCCGGCCCTGGGCCGGTACTACACCTATCAGTCGCTCTTCGCCTTCTCCATGCTCGGTCTCGTGCTGGCGCCGAACTTTCTCCAGTTGTTCGTCTTCTGGGAGCTCGTCGGGCTGTGCTCGTACTTGCTCATCGGGTACTGGTACGCGCGGCCCTCGGCGGCGCGAGCGGCGGTCAAGGCGTTCTGGATCACCAAGCTGGGCGACGTGGGGCTCATCGTGGGGATCGTGCTGCTGTGGGGCGCCACCGGCACGTTCGAGTTCACCGCGCTCTTCCGGATGGCGCGGGAAGGGGCGATTCCACTGGCGGGCCTGGGGATGACCATGGGCCTGGTCTACCTGGGCGCGGTGGGAAAGTCGGCGCAGGTCCCGCTGCACGTGTGGCTGCCCGACGCCATGGAGGGCCCCACGCCGGTCTCGGCCTTGATTCACGCCGCCACGATGGTGACGGCCGGCGTATTCATGGTGACGCGGGCCATGCCCCTCTTCGTGCTGGTGCCCGACGTGCTGAGTGTCATCGGAACGGTGGGAGCCGTGACCGCGCTGCTGGCGGCGACGATGGCGTGCGTCGAGAGCGACATCAAGCGCGTGCTCGCCTACTCCACGGTGTCCCAGCTCGGCTACATGATGGCCGCCGCCGGCGCGGAGGCGGCCGACGCCGGGTTCTTCCACTTGCTGACCCATGGCCTCTTCAAGGCGCTGCTCTTCCTGGCCGCCGGCGCCGTCATCTACGCGGTCGGCACCAACGACATCTTTCGCATGGGCGGGCTCTTTTCCGCGCTGCCCCAGACGGGCGCTGTCTTCATCGTGGGCACGCTGGCGCTGAGCGGGGTGTGGCCGCTGGCCGGCTTTTTCTCCAAGGAAGCCATCCTGGCCGGGGTCCTGGCCGGCCAGGCGACGGGACTCTTCGTGCTGCTGGCGCTCACCGCGTTCCTCACCGCCTTCTACATGTTCCGGGTCGTCTTCCTGGTCTTCTTCGGGCGCGCTCACGCCGCCGGCCATGCCCACGAGCCGCCGCCGCTCATGGCCGTCCCCATGTGGGTCCTGGCCGGGCTGACGATCGGCTTCGGCCTCCGGTTCACCGTCGCGGGCGCCGGTGAGCCTCACGCCCCCCCCTGGCTCGCAGGCCTCTCTCTTGGCCTGGCCCTGGCCGGCTTTCTTCTCGCTCTCGCTATGTACCAGCGCCGACTGTTGGATCCGGCGCGCCTCAGCGCCGTCTTTCCGCTCAACGTCCTCGACGTCATGGCCCGGCACCGCTTCGGGTTCGACGCGCTGTACGCGGGACTCTACCGGGGTTTCATCCTCGGCTTCTCCCGGCTGATCGGCTGGATCGACCGCTACCTGGTTGACGGGTTAGTGAACCTCTCGAGCGCCTGGACGTTGCGCGGCGGTGACCTGCTCCGGCGGATCCAGAGCGGCCGGGCCCAGGATTACGTGTACGGCGTGGCCTTCGGCGTGCTGCTGCTGTTCGTCTGGGCCCAGTGGTTCAGATGAAGCACGGCGCTCCTCGGACAGCCCACCCACGGTTCACGCCGGGCTCGCGGCCCCCACTTCAATGAAGCACGGTGCTCCTCGGTCAGGCCACCCACGGTTCACGCCGGGCTCGCGGACCTCGCTCCAATGACCGGCCTTCCGCTGCTGTCGCTGATCACGTGGGCGCCGTTCGTGGGCGCCCTCGTCATCATGTTCACGGCCCGCCACTCCCCGTTGGCCGTGCGGCTGATCGCCGCGGGGTCCACAGGGTGTTCCACGGTGCTGTCGCTCTGGACCTACGTGGCCTACGACCGGGAGGCGGCAGGCTTCCAGTTCTACGAAAAGCTGCCGCTGGTGCCGCCCCTGGGCATCGGGTACGAGCTCGGCGTGGACGGCGTGAGCCTCCTCATGGTCGTGCTGACCTCCATCATCATTCTCACCGGCGTCTTCGCGTCGTGGACGGTCACGGTGCGCAACCAGGAGTTCTACGCCCTCCTGCTGACGCTGGTCACCGGGGTGTATGGCGTGTTCGTCTCGCTTGACCTCTTCGTCTTCTTCCTCTTCTACGAGTTGGCCGTGCTTCCCATGTACCTGCTCATCGGGATCTGGGGGTCCTCGGGCGACGTCCGGCCGCGCGGGATCTTCGCCTGGGCCTACCGGGAGACGGGTGTCGGCACCAAGGAGTACGCGGCCATGAAGCTGACGCTCTACCTCCTCTTCGGCTCGGCGTTCATCCTGGTGGGGATCTTCGTGCTCTACGTGAGGGCGGGCACCGCGTCGTTCTCCTTTCTCGAACTGGAGACGGTCAGCTTCGATCCCACCGTGCAGCGGTGGGTCTTCCTGGCCTTCTACGTGGGCTTCGGCATCCTGGCCGGCATCTGGCCGCTTCACACCTGGTCGCCCGACGGCCACGCCTCGGCGCCCACCGCCGTGTCCATGCTCCACGCGGGCGTGCTCATGAAGCTGGGCGCCTATGGCGTCGTGCGGTTGGGCATGGGGCTCCTGCCCGATGGAACCCGCGATCTGGCCTGGCTGATGGGCTCGGTGGCCTGCGTCAACATCGTGTACGGGGCCCTGTCGGCCATGGCCCAGACCGACCTCAAATACGTCATCGCCTACTCGTCCGTCTCCCACATGGGGATCGTCATGTTGGGCGCGGCCACCCTCACCGAGACCGGCCTGAACGGCTCGGTGTTCCAGATGTTCGCCCACGGCATCATGACCGGCCTCTTCTTCGCGCTGGTCGGCCTCGTGTACGAGAAGGCCCACTCGCGGGAGATCATGCGCATGGGCGGCTTCGGGCGAGCGATGCCCGGCATCGCCACCGCGTTCACCGTCGGCGGTCTCTCGTCGCTCGGGCTGCCGGCCACGGCCGGTTTCGTGGCTGAACTGCTGACGTTCCTGGGCGCCTGGCGCTCGGCCCACCCATGGTGGCTCCTGCCGGCGGTGGCCGGCACGTTTCTCACCGCCATCTACGTGCTTCGGGTGACCAAACAGATCTTCTGGGGTCCGCCGTCCCCGCACTTCCACGATCTCGTCGATGCCCGGGGCCCCGAGTGGGTGGCCGTGGTGGTGCTGGTGGCCGTTCTGGTGCTCTTCGGCATGATACCGGCGCTCGCGGTGGCGCTCATCGACACGGCGACCGTGCCCCTGCTGGCCCGGATCGCGGCGCCGTGACCCCATTCTTCCTCGAGCTCGGCGTGGGCCTCCTGGCCCTGGTGGTCTTCCTCGCCACCCTGGTCGGGCGCGGCGACGACCGACGCTGGATCGGTTGGCTGAGTGCCGCCGGCGTCCTGCTGCTCACCGGCGCCGCGCTGGCCTTGCCGCCGACGCCGCCCGCGCTCGGCGGCATGTTCGTCCAAGATGGCCTGGCCCTCTTCGCCAAGCGCCTCTTTCTGGTTGCTACCTTCATCGGGCTGCTGGGTGGGCTGGCCCAGCCGGGGCAGGTGTTCGCCCGCCGGGCCGGCGAGTATCACCTGCTAATGCTGGCCTCGCTGCTGGGCATGCTCGTGCTAGCCTCGGCCCGCGACCTGGTGCTCCTGTTCGTCGCTTTCGAGCTGATGTCGATCCCGCTCTACGTACTGTCGGGCTTCGCCAAGCGAGAAGGCACCTCGGTGGAGGCGGCCCTCAAGTTCTTCCTCGTCGGCAGCGTGTCCTCGGCGGTGATGGCCTATGGGCTATCGTTCGTCTACGGCGCGGCGCGCACGACGAGCCTGGCCGGGGTGGCCAGGGCGCTGGGCGCCGGCGATCCGCTGCTCGTCCTGGGCCTGCTCGCCGCTTTCGCCGGCTTTGCCTTCAAGATCGCCGCCGTGCCCTTCCACATGTGGGTGCCGGATACCTACGAGGCCGCGCCCACGCCTTTCGTGGCCTGGCTGTCGGTGGCGCCGAAGGCCGCCGGGTTCATCGCCCTGTTCCGGGTCTACTTCGAGGGCGTCGGGACGGAGGTGGAGCGATGGATCCCGATGGCGGCGGCGCTGGCCACGGTGACCATCGTCGCCGGCAACCTCATGGCGCTGCCCCAGCAAAACGCCAAGCGCCTGCTCGCCTACTCGGGCATCGCGCATATCGGCTACATGCTGGTGGGCTTCGCCGCCGCCTCGGTGGCGGGGACGGCGATGGTCCTCTTCTATCTGGTCGCTTACGTGTTCGGCAACATGGGGGCCTTCCTGGTGGTGGATGCGCTGGCGCGGGCCGAAGGCTCGGAGCACCTGAGCGCCTTCCGGGGCCTGGCTCAGCGCTCGCCCCTGCTGGCGCTGGCTATGCTGTTGTTCCTGCTCTCGCTCGGTGGCATCCCCTTCGTCGCCGGCTTCTGGGCCAAGCTCTACGTGTTCTGGGCGGCGGCCGTGGCTGGGCTCTACTGGCTGGTGCTGGTGGGCGCGGTGCTGACCGTGGTCGCCCTCTTCTACTACCTGATCGTCGCCAAGCGCATGTACATCGAGCCGCCGGTCCGCACCGACCGGGTGCGGCTGCCCACGACGCTGGCCCTCGCGGTGCTCCTGTGCGTGCTGGGGGTCGTGATCCTGGGCGTCTATCCCAAGCCGGTCGTCATGGCGGCGCTGCGGGTCGCGGCTCCGCTGTTTTAGGCCGACCAAGCGGACCCGCTTCGGCCTCAAGGATGCGCTCGCCCGCCCGGACATCGGGTGGTTTGCCCGGCCCGATTCAGCTGAACCGTCATGTAAGTCCCGGAGTTTCCTCGCACCATCGTTTGGCATGTCCGATGCGCCTCTTTCAGCTCATCGACCGCTGCCACCGCAGGGCGGTGAGTCGGGGGAGGTAGCAGCGTGCAGCCTGATGAGTTCTACGACCTGCTCTCCGAAAGCCAACCTGCTGAACCTGAACAGGGCATCCGGCCCGCGCGCTTGGTTCCCTCGACGTCCTGAGACCTCTAAAGATTTGAAATAATGTCGGAATCACGGATCGCTTGACTGAAGGCCCCACCGTGACTATGGTGTGTACCAACTGGTCGGTACAATGACGCACCCAGCGACGGACACCCGCCCCCACGACGGCCGATCGACCCGGGATGCTATCGTCTCGGCGGCGACGCGGCTCATGCAGATCAGGGGCTTTCACGCCACCTCGCTCGATGACGTGTTGCGGGAGAGCGGAGTCGGCAAGGGGAGCTTCTACCACTTCTTCCGGAGCAAGGAGGAGCTGGGACACGCCATCCTCGACACCATCATCGCCGCCTTCATCGAGCGGACGGTCGAGCCCTGCTTTTCTGATCCCGACATTAAACCGATGACCCAGATCCGGTGTTTTCTTGATCGCGTGGTCGCTGCCCAGCGCGCGGTCAACTGCGTGGGCGGCTGTCCCCTGGGCAACCTGGCCTCGGAACTCTCCGACGTCCATGAGGGCTTCCGGGCTCGGCTCGCCAAAGTCTTCTCGACGTGGCGGGCGCGCCTCACCCAGGCGCTGCACCAGGCCCAGGGGAGGGGCGAGCTGAGCGGGGAGTGCCGTCCCGAGACGGTGGCTCAGTTTCTCGTCGCCTCGTTGGAGGGGGCGATCCTCATGACGAAGGTCACGAAGGACATCGGGGTCATGGAGCAATGCGTGGGCGAGCTCAAGCGCTACCTCACGGTGTACGAGCGAGCGGGGCGGTGAACGTCACCGACCGCCCGCGCATCGACCCCGACGCGGCGCTGGTGGAGGCGCTGCGGCGCGCGGAGCCGACCGCGATGGAGCAGCTTGTCGAGCGTTACGCCAATCGCGTGTATCGGCTCACCCTGCGCATCACCGGAGCCAGGGAGGACGCCGAAGAGGCCACCCAGGACGCCCTGTGGACGGCCGGTCGCAAGATCCACACCTTCAAGGGCGATGCGGCGTTCGGGAGCTGGTTGTACCGCATCGCGGCCAACGCCGCCTACATGAAGCTGCGCTCGCGCAAGGGCAAGGCCGGCGAGATCGCGCTCGACGACGTCCTGCCGGTGCTCGACGCGGGCGGGCACCACTTCGAGCCGATGGACGACTGGTCGCGGCGGGTGGACGAGCGCGCGTTGCAGAGCGAGCTACGCCGGGTGCTGGAGTCGGCCATCGCCGAGTTGCCGGCCGACTACCGCACCGTGGTGGTCCTGCACGACATCGAGGGCGTCTCCAACCCCGACATCGCCGAGACGCTGGGGTTGAGCCTGCCCGCCGTGAAGTCGCGCATTCATCGCTCACGGCTGTTCCTGCGCAAGCGGCTCAGCGAGTACCTCGCCCCCGCCGTCTGAGCGCCGCGACAACATCCGGGCGTGAGATATCCAGCGCACCTCGAACAGGCCACCCACGGTTTAAGCCGGCCTCGCGTCCCTCGCGACCGCATCACGGGCGTGCGATGCCAGGGCACCTAGAGCAGGCCACCCACGGTCCAAGCCGGCCTCGCGGCCCCCGCTACAACGCATTGACGCGGCGCGAGACGCTGTGGTCTCATACGTGCTTGCTGTCATTCATGAGCGAGGAAGGTCAGCGTCAATGGAAGCCGTCATCGCCACCGGAGGCAGGCAGTACCACGTCGCGCCCGGGCAGGTGATCATCGTCGAACGGCTGCCCGGCGACACGGGCAGCCGCGTCGAGTTCACCTCGGTGCTTCTCGTCAAGCGGGACGGCGAGGTGCTGGCCACCCCCGACCGGCTGCGCACGGCTAAAGTGTCGGGTGAGGTCGTGACCCAGGGGCGGGGCCGCAAGATCGCGGTCGTGAAGTTCAAGCGTCGCAAGAACTACCGCCGCAACCGCGGGCACCGCCAGCCGGCCACCCACGTGCGCATCACCAACATCGAGGTCTAGCGCGTCATGGCTCACAAGAAGGGCGTCGGCAGTTCTCGAAACGGCCGGGACTCGAATCCCAAGATGCTCGGCGTCAAGCGCTTCGCCGGGCAGGTCGTCACCGGCGGCAGCATTCTCGTCCGACAGCGGGGCACCCGCTTCCGTCCCGGCGTCAACGTCGGACGCGGCTCCGACGACACGCTATACGCCAAGGTCGGCGGCATCGTGCGGTTCGAGCGGCGGCGGGACGCCCGCTACGTGAACGTCGTGGCCGGATCGGCGTGACGGCGGACGGGCCGCTCCCGGCCTCGCGAGTCCGGTGTTCGTCGACGAGATCGACATCCACGTCAAGGGCGGTGACGGCGGCGCCGGCTGTGTCAGTTTCCGTCGCGAGAAGTACGTCCCCTTCGGCGGCCCCGACGGGGGTGACGGCGGCCACGGCGGGAGCGTCTGGCTGGAAGCCGATCCTGCCCTGACCACGCTGCTCGACTACCACTACCGGCGACACTACGAGGCCGAACGCGGCGCGCACGGCAAGGGCGCGAACCGGCACGGAGCCAACGGGCCAGACCTCGTCCTCCGGGTGCCGCTCGGCACCGTGGTGAGTGACCGCGATTCCGGCGAGCGGCTCGGCGATCTCTCCGCGCCCGGTCAGCGCATTCTCGTGCAGGCGGGAGCGCCCGGCGGGCGCGGCAACGCCCGCTTCGCATCGTCGACGAACCGGGCTCCCCGCCAGGCCGATCCCGGCCGCTACGGCGAAGGACGATGGCTCCGGCTCGAGCTCAAGCTGCTCGCCGACGTGGGCGTCATCGGCTTTCCCAACGCCGGCAAGTCGACGCTGGTCTCGCGGGTAAGCGCGGCCAAGCCCAAGATCGCCGACTACCCGTTCACCACGCTCGTGCCCACGCTGGGTATCGTGCGGGTGGACGACGAGCGCTCGTTCGTCATCGCCGACCTGCCCGGTCTCATCCCCGGCGCTTCCGAGGGCAGGGGGCTCGGGCACCGGTTCCTGCGCCACACCGAACGCACGCGCCTGCTGCTCCACCTGCTCGACCTGGATCCCGCCACCGGGCGCGATCCTCTGGACGATCTGCGCCTGCTCAACGCCGAGCTCCGGGCCTATGCCGAGGATCTGGCCGACCGATCGCAGATTGTCGTGGGCACCAAGATCGACCTGCCGGAGACCGCCCAGCGTCGCGCCGCCGTCGAGGCCTTCTGCGCCGGGGCGGACGTCCCGTTCGTGGCGATCTCGGCGGCGACCGGCGCCGGCCTGGCCGAACTGGTCCGCCGCGTCGCGACCAGCCTCGGGGAGACGGGATGGGTACGCGCGGCCAGCTAGGCTCGCCCTCCGGCGAGGCGCGTCGGGCGTTGGGCCGCGTGCGGCGGCTCGTCGTCAAAGTGGGCAGCGGCTTGATCACCGCGACTGGCATCGGCGCCGACGCCGCGAGGATCGCCGCCCTGGCCGCCGACATCGTCGCCATCCGGCCCGGCCGGGAAGTGGCGCTCGTCAGCTCGGGGGCCATCGTGACGGGCACGGCGCGCCTGGCCCTGGGCGAGCGGCCGCGATCCATTCCGGAGAAACAGGCGGCGGCGGCGGTAGGCCAGTCGGCCCTCATGTGGGCGTACGAGATCGCCTTCAAGACCCACGGCGTTCCCGTCGGCCAGGTCTTGCTGACCGCGCAGGACATCGCCGAGCGCACACGCTATCTCAATGCTCGCAACACGCTGCTCACGCTCTTGCGTCTGGGCGTCATCCCCATCGTCAACGAGAACGACACGGTCGCCGTGGAGGAGATCAAGGTCGGGGACAACGACAACCTCAGCGCCCTGGTGGCCTCGCTGATCGACGCCGACCTCCTGGTGATCCTCACCGACGTCGATGGGCTGTATACCGGAAACCCGGAGGTCGACGCCGGCGCTCACAAGCTGGATACGGTGCCGGCGGTGACCGAGGACATCGAGCGCCTGGTCTGGGACCGCGCCGAGCGCGTCTCCGTCGGTGGGATGGCGACCAAGCTGGAGGCGGCCCAGAAGGCGGCGGCCTCCGGCATTCCCATGATCATCGCCTCGGGGACCGAGCCCGAAGTGCTCCGGCGCCTGGTGGCCGGCGAACCGCTCGGCACGTTCTTCGCGCCGAAGGCCGACCGGCTGACCGCCCGCAAGCGCTGGCTCGCCTTCGCGGTGCCGCCCCAGGGCCGGCTTACGGTTGACGCCGGGGCGCTCCGGGCATTAACTCTGCAAGGGCGGAGCCTCTTGCCGTCGGGGGTGATCGAGGTCGAGGGCAACTTCACCGCTGGTGGGGTGGTGGCCGTCGTGAGCCAGCCGGACGGCAAGGAGTTCGCCCGCGGGCTGGTGAATTTCGACGCCGACGAGCTGCGCCGGATCCGCGGGGCCAACACCCGCGACATCGAGACGCGGCTGGGCTATCGCAGCGTGGACGAGGTGATTCACCGCGACAACCTCGTGATCCTGTGAGCAGGGAGACCACGGCATGGACGTGACGACGCTGGTAGAGTCAAAAGCCCGGGCCGCCCGGGCGGCGGCCCAGGCGCTCGCCCTCTGCTCGACGCGCGTCAGGAACGAGGCGCTCCTGGCCATGGCCCGGGGCCTGGAAGAGAAGACGGCCGCCCTGCTCGAAGCCAATCGCGCCGATCTCGAGCGGGCGCGGGCCGGCGGGCATCCCCCGGCGTTCCTGGACCGTCTCATCCTCACCGAGCCGCGCATCGAGGAGGTGGCCAGCGGGCTGCGCCATATCGCGGCCCTGCCCGACCCGGTGGGGACGGTGGTCGAGTCGTGGCGCCGTCCCAACGGGATCGAAATCGCGCAGGTGCGGATCCCGCTGGGGGTCATCGGGTTCATCTACGAGTCGCGTCCCAACGTCACCGCCGACGCCGCCGGCCTCTGCGTGAAATCCGGCAACGCGGTGGTCCTGCGCGGCGGCAGCGAGGCCCTCGAGTCGAATGGCGTGATCGCCGCGGCGCTGGCCAAGGCTCTGGAGAAGACGGGCGCGCCGCCCGACGCCATCCAGTTCATCGACACCACCGACCGGCAGGCCGTGGCCGTCCTGCTGCGTCTGGCCGGTCTCGTGGACCTGATCATCCCCCGCGGGGGCGAGGAGTTCGTCGGCTGGGTGGCCGAGCACTCGCGGGTCCCGGTCCTCAAGCACGACCGCGGCCTGGTCCACGTATACGTCGACGCCGACGCCGACCCGGAGATGGCCACGGCGATCGTCATGAACGCCAAGGTGCAGCGTCCCAGCGTCTGCAACGCGGTAGAGACCGTGCTGGTCCACCGTGAGGTGGCCGCGCGCTTCCTGCCCCAGGCCGCCGGCCGGCTCGCCGACGCCGGCGTGGAGCTTCGCGGCTGCCCCCGCACGCTGGCCCTCGTGCCCGGGGCTCGGCCGGCCACCGAGCGGGACTGGGACGAGGAGTACCTGGACCTCGTCCTCGCCATCCGGGTGGTCGACGACCTCGACGAGGCGATCCGCCACATCCGGCGGCACGGCTCGGGGCTGGCCGAGGCCATCGTGACCAATACGCTCGCCCACGCCCGCCGTTTCACGCGCGAGGTGGATGCCGCCGTCGTGCTCGTCAACGCGTCCACTCGCTTCGTGGACGGCGCCCAGTTCGGCATGGGCGCCGAGATGGGCATCTCCACCTCACGTATCCACGCCCGCGGGCCGGTGGGCGTACGGGAGTTGACGACGACGAAGTACGTGGTGTACGGCGACGGGCAGGTGCGGGACTAGTGGGACTCACGCAGGCTCGCCTCGCGCCACGACGGCGCTGCGGCTTCGCACTCCCATCTCCGGCTCACCGCACGGGCTGACCCGTTGGCCCGAACCGCGGTCTTGGGCGGATCGTTCAACCCCATCCACTACGGCCACCTGCTCCTGGCCGACGAGGTGCTAGAACAGCTCCGCCTCGACCGGGTGCTGTTCGTGCCGGCCGGCCTGCCGCCGCACAAGCCGGCCGCCGCGCTGGCGCCGGCCGAGGACCGCTACACCATGGTGAAGCTGGCCACGGCTGATCACCCGCGCTTCGCCGTCTCCGATCTCGAGCTGCGGCGCCCGGGCCCCTCCTATACCGTCGACACGCTGGAGACGCTGGCGGCCACCGGGGACGAGTTGTTCCTGCTGGTGGGCTCAGAGACGTTCCTCGACGTGCTCTCCTGGCGGGCGCCCCGTCGCATCGCCGAGCTGGCCCGCCTGGTGGTGGTGCCGCGCGCGGGCAGCGCGTTCGATCCCGAAGGCGCGGCCGCCCAGAAGGTGCTGCGGGCGATCGGGGTCAGTCGGTTCGCGCGCGCCGACGGCGGCGGCATCGCCGACGGCGTGCTCATCGTCCACGCCACCTCACTGGCGCTGTCGGCCTCCGATCTGCGCCGGCGCGCTCGAGAGGGTCGGTCGCTGGCCTACCGGCTGCCGCCGGCCGTCGTGCAGTACATCGGGAGCCGGCGACTGTATGGGAGCGCCGCGACGTGACGGCTCGGCTGAGCGCCGAACGCAAGGCGCGCCACGCGGCGCAGGCCGCTCTCGACAAGAAGGCAGGGGACGTCCTGGTGCTCGACGTCCAGGCCCTGAGCAGCGTCACCGACTACTTTCTGCTTTGCAGCGGCCGATCCACCACCCACGTTCAGGGGATCAGCGAGGCCATCCGGGACGGGCTGAAGGCGCTGGGCGTCCGGCCGCTGCACGCCGAAGGCGTCGCCGACAGTGGGTGGATCCTGCTCGACTATGGCGACGTGCTCATGCACGTCTTCCTCGAGGACACGCGGCTATACTATGCGCTGGAGCGGCTGTGGGGCGATGCGCCGACGCTGTCGCTGGAAGCGTGACAACCGGCGCGAATCAGTTGCACGCTCCGACGGTTGATGCTAGCGTAACCCAGCACGCCAGGAGTACGGGAGGTCGTGATGAGAAAGGATCGGCTGGCGTCCTTCAAGAAGCGGCTGCTCGAGAAGCAGCACCAGTTGTTGGAGGAAGTGGGGCGCAGCGCGCTGTACGGCAAGGACCAGGAGGACGACTCCATCAAGGACCTCGGCGACCAGGCCAACACCGCCTACACGCGGGAGTTCTTCTTCGAGTTGGGCAACGGAGACCGTCGCCTGCTCCGCGACGTGGTCCTGGCGCTGCAGAAGATCGAGGACGGCTCATATGGCACGTGCGAGCGGTGCAACGAACCCATCGCCGAGAAGCGCCTCGATGCGCTCCCGTTTGCGCGCCACTGCATCGACTGTCAGCGACTCGTGGAGGAAGAGGAGCGCATGGCCACGGGCTGATTCCCCAGGGCCAGCTCCCCACGCTCCGCTCCACACGTCTCATCGTCCGGTCATGCCTTCGGTGCTTTCCTCTCTCAGCGTCCTGAGCTCGGTCGGGCGTTTGCTGGCCCGCGTTCTCGGGGCGGCGCCGCTGGGCTCGCCCGAAGACCCCGAAGTGGCGGCGCTCGCCCGCCGGGCCGAGGAGGCCCGCCGGGCGGGACGGCGAGAGGAAGCGCGCCGGCTCTACCGGCAGGTCCTCGATCGCCGCAAGAACGATCTGACGGCGCTCCGGGGGCTTCGCGACATCGCGGTCGAGAGCGCGGCGTGGTCGGAGGCGCTTGGACTCCAGGATCGAATCCTCAACGCGGCCTCCGCCGGCGAGCGGGCTCGCGAGGCGGAATGGCTGGCCGGGATCCACTACGAGCTCGGGCGGACCGAGGTCGGGCGCGGCCAACCGGCGGCGGCCATCGGCCACTTCAAGAGCGCGCTGCGCGCCGACCGCGGGTTCGTACCAGCGGCCCTGGCCCTCGGTGACGTTCACGAAGCGACCGGCGATCGCCGGGAGGCTGTGCGCGCGTGGGAGCGCGCCGTCGAGCTGCAGCCGGCGCTGCCGCTGCTGGGCCGGCTGGAGCGCGCCTACCGTGAGGAGGGTCGGCCCAGCCGCATGATCGCGCTCTACCGGGCCGCGGTGGATCGGGCGCCCGACGATCCCGCGGTGGCCCTGGCCCTGGGCCGGGTCTACTTCGGGCTGGAGATGCTGGACGAAGCCGCCGACCAGTTCGAGAAAGTAGAAGTGCAGGCCCCCGACCTCCCGGTGGTGCACGCATTCCTCGGCGCCGTCTTCGAGCGGCGCGGCGAGACGCGCGAGGCATTCGAGGAGTACCGGCGGGCGCTCCGGCTGAGCGGGGCGTTCGACTGGCCTCAGCGATGCTCGGCCTGCGGCGCCACCGTGTCGGTGTGGCGGGAGCGGTGCGCCCAGTGCGGGCGGTGGAACACGTTCCGTCCGGTCGGGGGACGCTGAGCCCTCCCACGCTGCGCACCGGGCATGCGGGTCTGGGCCACCGCCGCGCTCGATCTCCTGTTTCCGGCGGTCTGCCCGGTATGCCAGAACCGGCTCGGCGCCGGGCGGCGGGATCCGCTCTGTGGGGCGTGCTGGCGGTCCATCGCCCGCATCGAGGCTTCCGCCTGCGCGCTCTGTGGCCTTCCCTTTCCGACCTTCGCAGCGGTGACGGCGGCGACGCCGGTGACGTGGCCGCCGTCCGCTGGCGCCTTGTGCTCCGGCTGCGCCGCCGACCGTCCGCCCTACGACTACGCGCGCGCCGCCGCCCAATACATCGACCCGCTGCGCGCGGCGGTGCACGCCCTGAAGTTTCACGGCAAGCGCGCCCTGGCCCGGCCGCTGGCCGAGCTGGTGGTGGAACAGTGCGGGCCGGCGCTGCCGTCCGACGTGGAGGCCATCGTCCCCGTGCCGCTCCAGCCCGCCCGGGAGCGCGAGCGCGGCTTCAACCAGGCGGCGCTCCTGGCCGAGCACGTGGCTCGGGCGCTGGGCTGGCCCGTCGAGCGCGCGTGGTTGGCCCGGGCCCGCCCCACGCGGCCTCAGAGCGAGCTGACCGCGCCCGAGCGGTGGGCCAACGTGCGCCACGCCTTCCAGGCGACGGCGGCAGTTTCCGGGCGACACGTCCTCGTGGTCGACGACGTGCTCACGACGGGCGCCACTGCCGCCGAGTGCGCCCGCGCGCTACGGGCTGCCGGGGCGCGGGCCATCGGCGTCCTCACCGTGGCCCGCGTGGTATAGCAATGCCGATGCACTTCGCCGGGCGGCGTTCTCGGTCGTCGCCGATCCTCACGTACAACCTCCGGGCCGCTGAAGCGTCGCCTCGTCGCTCGAGGCGCCTCGGCTCCTACTGCCACGTACGCTCCGGTCGGCTCCTCCCTCGGGCCTTGCCCGGCTCGCGCCTCGGCATTGCTGCGGCACTCCGGCGCGCCGTATAATCGGGCAGCAGCGCCCGGAATCCCTGCAAGGAGCCTCCCATGAGCCTTCGAGTCGGTGTCAACGGCTTTGGCCGCATCGGGCGAGTCTTCGCCCGGACGGCCCTCAACGATAGGGACATCGAAGTCGTCGGGGTCAACGACCTCGCCGATGCCAAGACCCTGGCTCATCTCCTCAAGCACGACTCCGTCCACGGCGCCCTGCCGGCCGAAGTGAAGGCCAAGGACGGCGCCATCTTCGTCAATGGCCGGGAGATCCGGGTGATGGCGGTCAAGGATCCCGCGAGCCTCCCCTGGAAGGACCTGGGGGTCGACGTGGTGATCGAGTCCACCGGCGTCTTCCGGGATACGGCGACCGCCTCCAAGCACCTGCAGGCCGGCGCCAAGAAGGTCATCATCACCGCGCCGGCCAAGGACCCGGACGTGACCGTCGTGCTCGGCGTCAACGAGAAGATGTACGACCCGGCCAAGCATCGCATCATCTCCAATGCCTCCTGCACCACCAACTGCCTGGCGACGACCGTGAAAGTGCTCGACGACAAGTTCGGGGTGAAGCGCGGCTTCGCCTCCACCGTGCACTCCTACACCAACGACCAGAACGTGCAGGACTTCCCCGACAAGGACCTCCGCCGGGCTCGGGCTGCCGCGGTGAGCATGATCCCGACCACCACGGGAGCCGCCACCGCCGTCGGCCTCGTGCTGCCCAAGCTGAAGGGCAAGCTCGACGGCATCGCCATCCGCGTGCCCACCATCAATGTGTCGGTGGTGGATCTCGTGGCCGAGCTGGACAAGCCGGCCTCCGTCCAGGCCGTCAACGAGGCGTTCCGGGAGGCGGCCGCCGGTCCGCTGCGCGGCATCCTGGACACGACGGACGAGGAACTGGTGTCGGTGGACTTCAACGGCAATGCCCACTCCTCCGTCATCGACCTGCCGTCGACGGCGGCCATCGAGAGCACCCTCGTCAAAGTACTGGCCTGGTACGACAACGAGTGGGGCTACTCGTCGCGGCTGCGGGACCTCGTCCGGCTCGTCGGCAAGACGCTCTAGCAACGCCGGCACCGGTGGCCAAGCTCGCGATCGAGCACCTGGACCTCCCCGGCAAGCGCGTTTTCGTCCGCGCCGATCTCAACGCGCCCCTCGAGGCGGGCGCGGTCACCGATGATACGCGCCTGCGTGCGGCGGCGCCCACGGTCCAGTACGCGCTTGGCCGCGGCGCCGCTGTCGTCCTCGCCTCCCATCTGGGCCGGCCCAAGGGCCGGCCGGCCCCGGAGTACTCGCTACGCCCCGTGGCCGAACGCCTGGAGGCGCTGCTGGCCCAGCCGGTGCCTCTGGCCCCCGACTGTATCGGTCCCGAGGTCATCGAGCGGGCGCAGGCGCTCAAGCCCGGGCACCTCCTGCTGCTCGAAAACCTGCGCTTTCACAGAGGAGAGGAGGCCAACGACGACGCCTTTGCCCGCGCCCTGGCCGGCCTGGCCGACTGTTACGTGAACGACGCCTTTGCCGCGGCCCACCGGGCGCACGCCTCGATCGCCGCCATCACACAGTTCTTGCGGCCGGCGGCGGCGGGCCTCCTCATGCAGCAGGAGCTGCAGGCGTTGACACGCATCCTGGAGCGGCCGGAACGGCCCCTGATGGCGGTGCTGGGCGGGGCCAAGGTGTCCGACAAGCTGGGACTCGTCGAGCACCTGCTGGCCCGGGTGGACGCGCTCCTCATCGGCGGAGGCATGGCCTTCACGTTTCTGGCCGCCCTCGGCCACGAGGTCGGCCGCTCGCTCGTGGAACGCGAGCAGATCGGGACCGCCGGCCGCGTCCTCGACGCCGCCCGCCGCCGCGGCGTGCCTCTGGTGCTGCCCGTGGATGTGGTGGTGGCCGACGGCGCGGAGAGCTCGAGCGGCCGCGCCGTGAGCATCCGTGAGATTCCGGCCAGCCTGATGGGCCTCGACATCGGCCCCCGCACCGTGGAGCGGTTCGCCGATACGCTGCGGTCAGCGCGGACGATCGTCTGGAACGGGCCGATGGGCGTGTTCGAGAAGGAGCCGTTCGCCGCGGGCACGGTGGGCGTGGCCCGTGTGGTGGCCGCGGCCTCCGCCTTCTCGGTCATCGGGGGCGGCGACACCGTGGCCGCCGTGAACGTCGCCGGCGTGACCCAGCGGATCGGCTACATCTCGACGGCGGGCGGGGCCTTCCTCGAGTTCCTCGAGGGACGGCCGCTGCCCGGCGTCGAGGCGCTCACCGAGGCTTCCTGATGCGCACGCCTCTCGTCATCGGCAATTGGAAAATGCACGGCACGATCGCCGAGGCCCGCGCGCTGGCCGCCGCCGTCCGCGACGGTCTCAAGCGTCCCCGAGGCGTGGAGGTCGTGCTGGGCCCGCCGTTCACCGCGCTCGCCGCGGCGGGGGAGACGCTGTCCGGTAGCCCCATCCGGCTGGGCGCGCAGAACTGCCACTGGGAAGCCGCCGGGCCGCACACCGGAGAAATCTCGCCCGCGATGCTCGCCGAGCTCGGATGCCGGTACGTGCTGGTGGGTCACTCGGAGCGGCGGCGGGAGCTGGGGGAGACCGACGACCAGATCAACCGGAAGGTCCGGGCCGTCGTCGCCCACGGGCTGACGCCGGTGCTCTGCGTGGGCGAGACCGCCGACGAACGCCGTCAGGGGCTCACCTTCACCACCGTGGAGGGGCAGCTCCGCGCCGGCCTTAGCGCGACGGCGCCGGAGGCTATCGCCCGCGTGGTCCTGGCCTACGAGCCGGTGTGGGCCATTGGCACCGGGGTCAACGCCACCCCCGCCCAGGCGGCCGAAGTCCACGGCTACCTGCGCGGCCTGCTCTCCGAGCTGACGTCCAAGGACACCGCGGGAACGATACGGATCCTCTACGGGGGCAGCGTCAAGGCTGAGAACGCTGATACCCTGGCGGTGGAGCCGGAGATCGACGGCGCGCTGGTGGGCGGGGCCAGCCTCAACGCCGCCGGGTTCATCGCCATCGTGCGAAAGACGGCGCGGGCTGGCGCCGCCACGAGGAGCGAGTGATGTACACGTTGCTGGTCGTCATCCACGTCGTCGCGTGCTTCGGCATCATGGGCGTCGTGCTCCTGCAGGCGGGCAAGGGGGCGGACATCGGCTCCGCCTTCGGCGGTGCCGGGAGCCAGGCTGTCTTCGGGTCGATGGGGACGCCCACGATCCTGGGCAAGATCACGGGAGTGATCGCCGTCGTCTTCGTGCTGACCTCCTTCACCCTCGCCCTGTTGGGCGGGGAACGCAGCGGGTCGGTCGTGCGGGAGCCAGCTCCCCCCGCGGCGCCGGCCCCGGCCGCTCCCGCGAACCCGCAAACGGCGCCTGCTCCGCCCTCGGAGCCGGCGACGAAGTAGGAGGTGCCGTCGTGCCCACGCCCGTCTTCCGACTCGGCGCTGTCGTCGCCCTCGCGGCCCTGGCCGCCGCCGGATGCTCGAGCGAGGCCGGCCTGCCCGGCGAGCCCAAGAGCGGCACCATCGCTCCGGCCTACGGCGACACGCTCATCGAGGCGTCCATCGGCAACGTCTCGAGCCTGATCCCGAACATCACCAGCGACGCTTCCTCTCGCGAGGTCGGCGATTTCATGTACAACGGTCTCGTCACCCTGGGCCGCGATCTGGAGATCCTTCCGGAGCTGGCCACGTCGTGGACCTTCAGCAAAGACTGCCTGACCCTCGACTTCCAGCTCCACCAGGGCGTGAAGTGGCACGACGGCGCACCCTTCACCGCCGACGACGTGGTCTTCACCTGGGAGGCCACGATGCACCCCAAGACGCCGAGCGCCTACAAGGCCGACTTCGACGCCGTCGAGCGCGTCGAGGCACTCGGCCCCCATGCGGTGCGGGTGACGTACAAGCGGCCGCACGCCCGGGCGCTCCTGTCGTGGGCGATGACCATGCTGCCGCGCCACCTGCTCGACCCCTACGTGAAGGCCGGCAAGATCCGGGAGGCGCCGCAGAACTGGAGCGCGCCGGTCGGGACCGGCCCCTATCGCTTCAAGGAGATGAAGAGCGGCGAGAAGATCGTCGTCGTCGCCAACCAGGACTATTTCAAGGGCCGGCCCCACATCTCCCGGATCGTCTACCGCATCATCCCGAGCCAGGCGACCATCTTCCTGGAGTTGAAGGCCAGGGGCGTCGACGTGGCCAGCCTCACCGCGCTGCAGTACAAGCGCCAGACCGAGTACCCGGCCTTCGAGAAGGCGTACCAGAAGTTCCGCTACCCGAGCAGCGGCTACACCTATTTCGGCTTCAACCTGAAGGACCCGCGCTTCGCCGACCGCCGGGTGCGGCTGGCGTTCGCCCACGCGATCAACAAGCAGGAGCTGCTGGACGGCGTCGTCATGGGTCTGGGCCGCGAAGCGACCGGGCCGTTCCGGCCCGGGCACTGGGCCAACAACTCGGCCGTCAAGGGCATTCCCTACGACCCCCCGCGAGCGGCGACGCTGCTGGCCGAGGCGGGGTGGCGGACGCGCAACGCCGACGGACTGCTGGTGAAGGACGGTAAGCCGTTCACCTTCGAGCTGATGACGAACCAGGGCAACGACGAGCGCAGGAAGATCGCCGAGATCATCCAGGCCTCGCTGCGCGAGCTCGGCGTCGGTGTGGAGATTCGCATTCTCGAGTGGGCGGCGTTCCTCAAGGAGCACATCAAGAAGCGGCCAGTGCGGTACGATGCCGTCATCCTGGGGTGGGCCACGGCGGCGGACCCCGACCAGTACGTCATCTGGCACTCGTCGCAAGTCGGGCCCGACGAGCTGAACCACATCTCCTACATCAACCCGGAGGCGGACGCGCTCCTCGAAGCGGGCCGCACCACGTGTCACCAGGCCGACCGGGTGACCTTCTACCACCGGCTCCACCAGGTGCTGGCCGACGATCAGCCGGTCGTATTCCTGTACTGGCGCGATGCGCTCCCGGCGATCGCGTCGCGCATCCACGGCATCGAACCCGGCCCGGCGGGGATCCGCTGGAACTTCCAGGGGTGGTTCGTGCCGAAGCACCTGCACCGCTACACCGCCGGCTGACGCCCCGGCGCGGTCGCCGGAGCGCCGCGCCGTCTCTGACGTAGAATAGCCGCCCATGCTCGCCTACGCCCTGCGGCGCCTGCTGCTGGCGATGCCCCTGCTCCTCGGCATCACCTTCGTGTCGTTCGCGGTCATCCACCTGGCCCCCGGCGACCCCGTCGAGCTGCAGACGGGGGACATGAGCATGCAGCAGAGCGCCCAGGCCTACCAGGAGCTGCGCAAGCTCTACGGGCTCGATCAGCCGCTCCACGTGCAGTATTGGAACTGGCTGACCCGCATCGTGCGGCTGGACTTCGGACGCTCGTTCGCCCCCGATGGCCGCCCGGTGCTGAACAAGATCGCCGAGCGGCTGCCCATCACGCTGATGCTGAACCTCGTGGAGATGATCATCATCCTGGTGCTGGCCGTGCCCATCGGCATCCTCAGCGCCACCCGCCAGTACTCGCTCTTCGACAAGGTGACGACGGTCTTCGTGTTCGTGGGCTTCGCCACGCCCGACTTCTGGCTGGCTCTGCTGCTGATGATCCTGTTCGGCGTGCAGCTCGACTGGCTGCCGGTCTCAGGGTTGCGGTCGCTGAACTGGGAGTACCTGTCGTTCTGGGGCCGGCAGTGGGACTTCCTGAGCCATCTGGCGCTGCCCATCCTGGTGGCCACCTTCGGCGGCCTGGCCGGCTTCTCGCGCTACATGCGGCAGAGCATGCTGGAGGCGATCCGCCAGGACTACATCCAATCGGCGCGGGCCAAGGGCCTGGCCGAGCGGGTGGTGATCGGCAAGCACGCCCTGCGCAACGCCATGCTGCCCATCGTGACCGTTCTCGGCCTCTCACTGCCCGGCCTCATCGGGGGCAGCGTCATCGTGGAGTCGATCTTCGCCATTCCGGGCATGGGCCAGCTCATGGTGCAGTCGGTGTTTCAGCGCGACTACCCCGTGATCATGGGCAACCTGGTGATCGTGTCGGTGCTCACGTTGCTGGCCAACCTGGCCGCCGATCTCTCCTATGGCCTCGTCGATCCTCGCATCCGGCTGGCCGGCCGGCGCGGCCGGCGCTGACGCCCATGCGCGGGCTCTGGCAGGCGTTCGCCAAGAACCGGCTGGCCGTGATCGGCGGCCTGGTGGTGGCGGCGCTCGCGGTGCTGGCCGTCCTGGCCCCGGTGCTCGCCCCCTGGGACCCTCACCGACCCGACGTGAGGAAGATCCTGGAGCCGCCGTCGGCCCGGCATCTGCTGGGGACCGACCAGCTCGGGCGCGACGTGCTCTCCCGGATGCTCTACGGCGCCCGCGTCTCGCTGGCCGTCGGCTTCGTGTCGGTCGGCATCGCGGCGGCCATTGGCATCATGCTCGGCTCGATGGCCGGCTACAACGGCGGGTTCGTCGACGCCACCGTGATGCGGCTCGTCGACCTCATGCTGGTCTTTCCCCGCTTCTTCCTGCTCCTGGCCGTGCTGGCGTTCCTGAGCCCCTCCATCTGGACCATCATGGTGGTGATCGGGCTCACCGGCTGGATGGGCGTGACTCGGCTCGTTCGCGCCGAGTTCCTGAGCCTCAAGGAGCGTGAGTTCGTTTTGTGGTCACAGTCGGTCGGGGCCACCGGCTTCCGCGTGATCTGGCGCCACATCCTTCCCAACGCCATGGCGCCGGTGCTGGTGGCGATGACGCTGGGCATTCCCGCTGCCATCCTCACCGAGTCCGGGCTCTCCTTCCTCGGGCTCGGGGTGCAGCCGCCTTTCGCCACCTGGGGCAACATCCTCAACGAGGGCAAGGACACGATCGAGATCGCCTGGTGGCTCTCGGTGTACCCGGGGGTGGCTATCCTGGTGACCGTGCTCTCGTACAACCTCATGGGCGAGGGGATCCGCGACGCGCTCGACCCGCGGCTGCGGCGCGGCGCCGGGCGGTTTGTCGCTCGCGGACGTTGACGGTATACTCGGGCCTCCGGGACGCCCGAGGGCCGAAGTGGCGGAACTGGCAGACGCGCACGTTTGAGGGGCGTGTGGGGCAACCCGTGGGGGTTCGAGTCCCCCCTTCGGCACCATCGCAACCGCGCCCGTCACCCTCCGGACCGACGACGTTAAAACGTCCGGCCGCCGCCCCCGCCGAAACCGCCGCCCGACGAGCCACGGGAAAAGCCGCTGCCACCACCACTCCAGCCGCCGGCGGCGCCAGCCGCGCGCCGGGCGGCCACCAACGCCTCGGTGTTACGGCGGCCGAAGACGTCGAGATCGCGGCGGAAGGTCGCCAATCGAAACGGCTCGACGGAGCGATACCACGTCGGCGCGTCCACCGTCACGGCCTGGAAGCGGTGGATCCACTGCTCGGTCACCCCCAGCGCGATGGCCCAGGGCAACCACCGGTGGAAGGTGTCCGGCGGTAAGCGCTCCAGGCGGTCCTTCTCGGCGCGCTCGAGAAACTCCTGAAATCCGCGCAGGTGGGCGAGCAGCTTGACCCCGCGCCACGTCCGCCGCGGCATGAGGTAGGCGAAGCCGCCGACGACGAGGCCGGCCAGCCCCACGCCCGCCGGCAGCGGCCAGCCCAGCGGCCCGAAGCGGTCCAACCCGATGAAGAGCGCGCCGGCCGCGAAGAGGATGACGACGCCGAGGACGCCCCAGCCCTGGCGGACCCAGAACGGCGAGCGCGGAAACAGGCGGCGCTCCACCATCGTCCGGTAGATGGCGTCCCGAATGGGCGCGAAGACGTACTCCGAGTCGCGCCGCAGCTCGGAGAGATGGCGCTCGCGCAATGACAGCTGCTCGCCGAAGACCTTCTGGAGGACGTAGCGCTCGAGCGGGGCGATGGTCGGATCGCCGTCCAGGGGCTTCCCCCGCCGGAACAGATAATCGCCGTCGTCAAGCGGCTCGATCGTCATATAGCCGCGCACGGCGAGGTCGACGAGGGTGGCGATGACGTCGCTCGGCTCGGCTTTCTGGTCGATGAGCGTGCCGCCCTCGGCGGGTGTGAGGCCCGACGGCGGCTGGTACTCGGGCTTGATGGAGCGATCGACCTCGGGGTCGCGGCCGTACGCCCGCCAGACGAGCCCCATCACCACCAGCGCCAGCAGCGGCAGCGCCAGCGGCCAGTGGTCCACGGTCAGCCACCAGGCCTCGCGCCAGAGCGTCGGGCGGGCGACCGCGCCGCGGGGCCAGCCCACGACGATCGTCAGCCCCTCTCGCGGGCGGAGCGGGCGCGTGGTCTGGAAGGTGATGGCGCCATCCCGGCGGACCTCCTGATAGGCGGCGCCGGCGGCGCCCCACGGCCCGGTGTAGGCGAGGGTCCGCACGTCGCTGCCGGCCAGGCCGCCCGGCAACGTCACCGTGGCCTGGGCCTCGGCGATAGGAACATCCCACTCGTTGCCCGTCACGTTCCAGTAGAGCTCGTCGTGGTCGTCGAGGGCCAGGAGCCCCCGGCGCACCCGGTAAAGGACCCGTACGGTCTTGGTCGTCTCCACCGCGCCCGGCACCCACGCCTTGATCTTCACGTAGCGCCCCGGGTAGGAGACCTCCGTGCGGAGCGGCTCGTGCCCCTCGTCCAGCACGTGGACGTCGTCGATGCGCAGGGCGGACTCGAGGCCGTGGCGCAGGGAGCGGACAGGAATCAGGCGGAGCACGCCGTTGTGCCGGCCGCGGAAGTTGATGGTGAGTGTCTCCTGGACGGTCAGGCTGGCGTCGGGGCGGACGTCGAGCGCCACCGCGAAGCGCTCGATGGCGAACGATCGGGCGTGGACGAAAGCCGGAGACCCCAGGACGAGAGCGAGAGCGAGAAACGCGAGAGCGGCCGCTGCGACTATCTCCTCAGCTCCCGAAACTCACGCGGGGAACCTGGCGATCCTCGGGGCGGTCCAACTCGAAGTACGCGCGTCGGACGAAGCGGAAGAACGTGGCCACGAAGTTGGACGGGAAGGTTTCGATGGCGGTATTGAGGTCGCGGACCACGGCGTTGTAGTAGCGCCGGGAATCCTGCACGGCGCCCTCGATCTCGCCCAGCGAGTGCTGCAGGGCCTGGAAGTTCCGGTTCGCTTTCAGCTCGGGGTAGCTCTCGGCGATCGCGAAGAGCTGGCGAAGCGCGCCGCTGAGCTGGCTCTCGGCCTGGGCCCGGGCCTCGGGCGTGGTCGCCCCCACGGCCGCCCCCCGGGCGCGGATCACCTGGTCCAGCGTCGTCCGCTCGTGGGTGGCGTACCCCTTCACCGTCTCCACGAGGTTGGGGACGAGATCGGTGCGCCGCTTGAGCTGCACGTCGATGTCCGACCACGCGGACTCCGACCGCTGCCGGAGCCCGACCAACCGGTTGTACGTGACCACGGCGAACCCCACCACCACCGCGACCACCGCGAGGAAGATCCAGCCGCCGAGCGTCATCGTGTTCCTCCCGTCGCTATCATAGCGTGCACTACCGTGGCATAATGAAACGGTTTTTGAGAGTTCACAGTCTGGTGGCTATGCGAGCCTCGCTGCCCGTCATCGACTCACCCGTCGCGCCCGATGGGCGCAAGCCGGCCTGGCTCAAGGTGCGCGCGCCCGGCGGGCCGAACTACGTGCGCCTCAAGGGACTGTTGCGGAGCTGGAACCTCCACACGGTGTGCGAGGAGGCTCACTGCCCCAACATCGGCGAGTGCTGGGAGGACGCCACCGCCACCTTCATGATTCTGGGCGATGTGTGCACCCGCAACTGTGGGTACTGCGCGGTGGCCCACGGTCGGCCGACGTGGGAGGACCGGGAGGAGCCCGAGCGTATCGGCCACGCCGTCGCCGCGCTCGGCCTCGACTACGTCGTGATCACCTCCGTCAACCGTGACGACCTCGCCGACGGCGGCGCGACCCACTGGGCGGCCACCATCCGAGCGGTGCGGCGCCTGGCGCCGGCGTGCCGGGTGGAGGCCCTGATTCCCGACTTCCAGGGGCAGGCCGACGCGCTCCGTGCCGTCATCGACGCGAGTCCCCACGTGCTCGACCACAACACCGAGACGGTGCCCCGCCTCTACAAGGTGGCCCGGCACGGCGGACGTTACGACCGCGCGCTGGAGCTGCTCCGCCGGGCCCGAGCCTGGGCTCCCGGGCTCACCACGAAGTCCGGACTGATCCTCGGGTTGGGGGAAACCGGCGAGGAGCTCGTCGCCACCATGCGCGACCTCCGTGCCGCGGACGTCGCGATCCTGACGCTGGGCCAATACCTGCGACCGTCGCCGCAACACCTGCCGGTGGTGAAGTACTACCATCCCGACGAGTTCGCCGACCTGGCGGGGGTGGGACGGCAGCTCGGCTTCGCCCACGTCGAGGCCGGGCCCCTGGTGCGCAGCTCGTACCACGCCAAGAGACAAACCGCATCGGCGAGCGCGATCATGGTCGACCAGGCGTGCGGAGCCCAGCCCACCTCGAACCGGCCGATTCACTCAGGCTCGCCTCGCGCGCCGGGCGCGCTGCGGCTTCGCACTCCCACGGCTCAAGCCGGGCTCGCGGCCCCCGCTACAACATGACGGAGTACGCGACCATTCTCATGGTCTTCGCCTTCGCGGCCCTGGTGGCCGGCGCCCTGCTGGGCCTGCCGCGGCTGCTGGCGCCGCGGCGGCTCACGCCCGTCAAGGTCGAGTCCTTTGAATGCGGCAAGGATCCGCTGCAGATCGCCGAGGGCCGCTTCGCCATCAAGTTTTCGACGATCGCCATCCTCTTCATCCTGATCGACATCGAGCTGCTGTTCGTCTGGCCCTGGGCCATGCTCTACCGCCGGCTGGGCTGGTTCGGCTTCATCGAGATGATGATCTTCATCGGCATCCTGATGCTGGGCTTCCTCTATATCTGGCGCAAAGGGGGCCTGGAGTGGGAGTAGGGAGCTTCTTCACCTCGAAGCTCGACGAGGCCATCGGCTGGGCCCGCAAGTACTCCATCTTCCAGTACCCGTTCGTGACCGCCTGCTGCGGCATGGAGTACATGGCCACGGCGTGCTCGCACTACGACATCGATCGATTCGGTGCCGGACTGCCCCGTTTCTCGCCCCGGCAGGCTGATGTGCTCTTCGTGGTGGGGACCATCAGCCACAAGATGGCGCCGGTGCTCAAGCGCGTGTACGACCAGATGACCGAGCCCAAGTGGGTGGTGGCCTTCGGCGTCTGCACCTGCACCGGCGGCTTTTACGACAACTACGCGACGGTGCAGGGGATCGACACCATCATCCCCGTCGACGTATACATCCCCGGCTGCCCGCCCCGGCCCGAGAGCGTCATCGATGGATTGATGAAGCTCCAGGAGAAGATCGCCGCCGGCGCGCAGAGGTTCTAGGTGGACGGCGCGGCGATCCTCACCCTGCTCGGCGAGCGTTTCGGCCGAGGCATCCTCGAGACCCACGCGCAGTGCGGTGACCACACGGCGGTGGTGGCCCGGGGCGCGCTGCCCGACGTCCTTCGCTTCTGTCGCGACGACCCGCGCCTGGCCTTCGCGGTGCTGATGGACCTCACCGCCGTCGACTACCGCGCGTATCCGGGGCGGGAGGACGGGCCGCGCTTCGAGGTCGTCTACCACCTCTATTCGTTGGGCCACAACCACCGCCTCCGCCTCAAGGTGCCGGTCGGCGAGGACGACGCGACGGTGCCGACGGCCGTCGCCCTCTGGCCCATCGCCAACTGGTTCGAGCGCGAGGTGTGGGACATGTTCGGCATCCGGTTCGAAGGGCATCCCGATCTGCGCCGGCTCCTCATGTACGAAGAGTTCACGGGCCGCCCCCTGCGCAAGGACTACCCCATCAACCGGCGCCAGCCCCTGATCGGGCCCAAGGTCTGATGCCCTCCGAGCGGCCGACGACGACGCGCGAGTTCATGCTCGGCGAAGGGGCGGGGACCGGGGCCGGCAGCCAGAACATCCACGTGGGCGTGGGCCCGGCTCATCCGGCCATGCACGGCATTATCCGCATCGTCACCGAGCTGGACGGCGAGGTGATCGTCAACGCCGACGTGGAGATCGGCTACCTGCACCGCGCGTTCGAGAAGGAGTGCGAGCGAGGCGGCTGGAACAACGCCATCCCCTTCACCGACCGGCTGAACTACGTGTCCCCCCTCATCAACAACTTCGGCTACTGCGCGGCGGTGGAAAAGCTGCTGGGGATCCAGGTGACCGAGCGCTGTCAGTACATCCGCGTGATCATGGCCGAGATCTCCCGCATCTGCGACCACCTCACCTGCATCGGGGCCTCGACCATGGAGCTGGGGGCCTTCACCGTCTTCCTCTACATGATCAAGGCCCGCGAGTTCCTGTGGGAGCTGGTGGAGGACGTGACGGGCGCGCGCCTGACCATCTCCTATGGTCGCGTGGGTGGCCTGAGGGCCGACCTGCCCGCCGGCTTCGAGGAGCGGATGCGCGCCGCCTTCAAGCAGGTGCGCGAGGTGCTGGAGGAGGTCCACCGGCTGCTCACCGGCAACCGGATCTTCATGGACCGCTTGGTGGGAGTGGGAGCGCTGAGCCGGGAAGAAACGATCGGCTACGCGATCACCGGCCCCCTGCTGCGCGCCGTCGGCGTGTCCTATGACGTGCGCCGGGCCCAGCCCTACGACGTCTACGACCGGATGGACTTCGAGGTGCCGACGCAGACGGCGGGCGACAACTACGCCCGGTACCTCGTGCGTATGGCCGAGATGGAGCAGTCGATGCGGATCGCCGAGCAGGCCCTGGCCGAGATCCCGGGTGGCCCCATCAACGTGGACTTCCAGGGGCAACCCCTGGACCCGGCCACCTACGTCGACCAGGGCAAGCAGGGCAAGACCGAAGGGCTGCTCCTGCTGCCCATCACGCTGTCGCCCAACCTGCAAGGCTCGGAGCGGCCCGCCCACGCGCGCGTCAACGCGCCCGACAAGCGGGTGGTGCTGCCCCCGAAGGAGACCGCCTACGGCTCCATCGAGGGCCTGATGAATCACTTCATGCTGATCATGGAGGGCTACGGCATCCGTCCGCCCCGCGGCGAGGCGTACTTCGCGGTGGAGGGGGCCAACGGCGAGCTGGGATTCTACGTGGTCTCCGACGGCGGCGACCGACCCTACCGGGTGCGCTGCCGCCCGCCCTGCCTGCCCCCCATGGCCGCGCTTCACCGCATGGTGGAGGGCGAGATGGTGGCCGACCTCATCCCCACCTTCGGCTCCGTCAATATGATCGGCGGCGAACTGGATCGATGAGCACGACTCGCATCGCCTTCTCCGCCGAGCAACTGGCCGAAATCCGCCGCCTGCAAGCGCTGTACCCCGAGCGGCGGGCGGCCCTCCTGCCCGTGCTCCACATGGCCCAGGACACGTTCGGCCACGTTTCGCTGGAGGTGGAGGAGTACGTGGCCGGCCTCTTCGATCTGAGCCCGGCCCACGTCCACGAGGTGGTCACCTTCTATACGCTCTATTTCCGGGAGCCCAAGGGGCGCCACGTCGTCGCCGTGTGCCACAACCTGTCCTGCCATCTGGCCGGGGCGCCGCGCATCCTGGACCACGTCAAGCAGCGGCTCAGCGTCGAGGTGGGAGAGACGACCGACGACGGCCGGGTGACCCTGCTCAGCGTCGAGTGCCTGTGCGCCTGCGAACACGCTCCCATGATGCAGGTCGACGATCGCTACGAGTTCGACCTCACGCCGGAGAAGGTCGACCGTATTCTGGAACTGTTGCGGTGAGCGGCGAGCGGCTGCTTACCCGCAACTTCGATCGCGCCGACTCCCACACGCTGAAGGCGTATCGCGAGACCGGCGGCTACGCCGCCTGGGCCCACGCCCAGATGATGGAGCCGGCCGCCATCACCGAGGAGGTCAAGCGGTCGAACCTCCGCGGCCTGGGCGGCGCCGGCTTCCCGACGGGGACGAAGTGGTCGTTCATCCCCAAGAACCACGCGGGCCCCGTGTACCTCGTGATCAACGCCGACGAGGGCGAGCCGGGGACGTTCAAGGACCGCTACCTGCTCGAACGGGATCCCCACGCCCTCATCGAAGGCATGCTCATCGCGGCCCGGGCCATCCGCTCGGACACGGCCTTCGTGTACATCCGGGGTGAGTACGTGCACCCGTGGCGACGGTTCTCGGCGGCGGTGCAGGAGGCCGTCGAGGCCGGGTACCTGGGCCGCGGACTCGACGTCGTCGTTCACCGCGGCGCCGGCGCCTACATCTGCGGCGAGGAGACCGGGCTCATCTCCTCCCTGGAGGGCATGAAGGGCTGGCCCAAGCTCAAGCCGCCCTTTCCCGCCATCAAGGGCGCCTTCGGCCAGCCCACCATCGTCAACAACGTGGAAACGATCTGTCATCTGCCCCACATCATCAACCGCGGGGCCGAGTGGTTCGCCGGGCTGGGAACGGAGACCCAGGGGGGCACCCGGATGTACTCGGTGTCCGGCCGAGTCAAGCGCCCCGGCGTCTACGAGGCCTCGGTGGCGATCACGCTGCGCCAGCTCATCGAGGACCAGGCCGGGGGGGTAACGGGCAACGGCCGGCTGAAGGCCGTGGTGCCCGGCGGGTCGTCGGCGGCCATCCTGAGGGCCGACGAGATCGACGTCACCATGGACGTCGACGGGCTCCGGAACGCCGGCACCATGGCCGGGTCGGCCGGCGTCATCGTGATGGATGAGACGGTCTCCATTCCCGAAGCCCTCATGGTGGTCGCCCGCTTCTACGACCACGAGAGCTGCGGGCAGTGCACGCCCTGCCGGGAATCCACGGGGTGGATCCACAAGATGACCCGCCGCATCGTGGAGGGGCGGGGCCGCAAAGAGGACCTCGACACCATCCTCGACGTGTCGCGGCGGGGGGTGGGGACGACCATTTGCGCGTTCTACGACGGCGCGGTCGGGCCCTACATCTCCTACATCGAAAAGTTCCGCGACGAGTTCGAGGCCCTGATCCCGCGATGAGTCCATGCCGACGCTGACGATCAACGGTAAGGAGGTCATGGTGGCGCCCGGCACCAACCTGATCGAGGCGGCGCGCGCCGCCGGCGTCGAGGTGCCGCACTACTGCTACCACCCGGGCCTGTCGATCGCCGGTCAGTGCCGGCTGTGCATGGTGGACATCGAGAAGACCCCGCGCCCCACCATCGCCTGCAACACGGTGGCGGCCGACGGCATGGTGGTGAGCACGGAGACGCCGCGGGTGCTGGAGACGCGGAAGTCGATCATGGAGTTTCACCTCATCAACCATCCGCTCGATTGCCCCGTCTGCGACCAGGCCGGCGAGTGCTGGCTGCAGATCTACTACATGCAGCACGGCCTCTACGACCCGCGGATGGTGGACGAGAAGGTCCGCAAGCCCAAGGCGGTGCCGCTGGGGCCCCACGTGATCCTGGACGCCGAGCGGTGCATCCTCTGCTCGCGCTGCGTGCGCTTCTGCGACGAGGTGACGGGCACCGGCGAACTGGGGATCTTTCATCGAGGTGACCACTCCGAGATCGGTCTCTTCCCCGGCCGGGATCTCGACAACAAGTACTCGGGCAACGTGGTCGACATCTGCCCGGTCGGCGCGCTCACCGACCGGGACTTCCGCTTCCAGGTGCGGGTGTGGTACCTGGACAGCACGAAGTCCATCTGCCCGGGCTGCGCCCGCGGCTGCAACATCGAGGTCCACACGAGCCGGCGGCGCCCTCATCACAACGAGGGCCGACGGGTGGCCCGCCTGAAGCCGCGCTTCAACGCCGACGTCAACCGGTGGTGGATCTGCGACGACGGACGTTACGGCTTCGGGTTCGTCGACGACCCCACTCGCCTCACGCGTCCGATCGCACGTGACGGAGCCACGCGCGTCTCGGGCAGCCCGACTTACCCAGGCTCGCCTCGGGCGTCGGATGCGCTGCGGCTTCACACGCCCACGGATCGAGCCGGACTGTCGGCACCCGCGACAAAAATCACCTGGGAGGAGGCGATCGCGGCGGTGGTCGACGCGCTGGGACGGCTCGACCCCGCCGAGATGGGGATCGTGGCCTCGCCCCGGATGGCCAACGAGGACCTCTTCGCGCTCAAGCAGGTGGTCGAGGGGCGCGGCCTGCCCCCCGTGGGCTTCCGGGTGCCGCCCCGGGTGCCCGGCGACCAGGACCGTCTGTTGATTCGCGCCGACAAGAACCCCAACACCCGGGGGGCCGAGCTGATCGGTCTCGACGGCGATGTGGCCGCCATCCTGGCTGCGGCGCGGGCGGGGCGAATCCGTCTCCTGTGGATCTTCGGGCACGACCTCTTCCAGAGCGCGTGGCCCGAGGCCGAGGTCGCCAGCGCGCTGGAGGCCGTGGACACCTTGATCTGGACGGGGAGCAATGCCAATCCCACCAGCGCGCGTGCCCACTGGATTCTCCCGGCCGCCGCCTGGGTCGAGCGCGAGGGGACGTTCACGAACTTCCAGGGTCGGGTCCAGCGCTTCCGCCAGGCGCTGGAGCCGCTGGGCGAGGCGCGCCCCGAGTGGGAGATCCTGGGCCTCGTGCTCGGGGCCCTGGGGGCGCCGGTCACGGCCAGCCGCGCCGAGCATTGGTTCCGGGCGCTGGCTACCGCGGTGCCCGCCTTCGCCGGCCTGACCTATCAGAACCTGGGCGATGGGGGACAGCCGGTTCGAGCGCGGGCTTTGCCCGCGCAACTCAGCCTTCTGGGGGAGGCCTCGGAAGGCGCCGTCGAGGCCCCCTCCGACGTATGACCATCCTGGCCGACGTCAGTATCGCCCTGGGCCGGGTGGCCTTCGTCATGCTGTTCGTGCTGAACGCCGGCGGGCTCTTGACCTGGGTCGAGCGCAAGCAGTCGGCCATCATGCAGGACCGGATCGGCGCCAACCGCGCGTCCATCTTCGGGCTCCGGCTGATGGGGCTGTTCCACCCGCTGGCCGACGCCATCAAGATGCTCACCAAGGAAGACTTCCGCCCGGCCCGAGCCGACCGCTTCCTGTTCACGCTGGCCCCGTTCGTCTCCGTGTTCTTCGCCCTGGTGGCCTTCGCCTCCATTCCTTTCGGAGACACCCTGCGGGTGGGGGGGCGGGAGATCCCGCTGCAGGCCGTCACCGTCAACGTGGGCATTCTCTACGTCTTCGCCATGCTCTCGCTCGGCGTGTACGGCGTGATGATGGCGGGCTGGTCGTCGGCCAACAACTTCGCGCTCCTGGGCGGGCAGCGGGCGGCCGCCCTGATGATCTCCGCCGAGATCGCCATCGGCGCCTCCGTGATGGGCGTGATCATGGTCTACGGCTCGCTGAACATGCAGGACATCGTCCGGGGTCAGGGCGACTACTTGCTGTGGGGATGGCTGCCCAAGTGGGGCCTCGTCACCCAGCCGCTGGCCTTTGTCCTGTTCCTCACCGCGGGCATCGCCGCCACCAAGCGCATCCCCTTCGACACGCCGGAAGGGGAGTCCGAGATCATCGGCTACTTCATCGAGTACAGCGGCATGAAGTTCGGCATGTTCGCCATGGCCGACTTCCTGGAGTCGGTGGTCATCGCCGGCATGACGACCGCCCTGTTCCTGGGGGGCTGGCAGGTTCCCTATCTGGCGGCCGACGGGTTTCGATTTCCCTGGGGGGCCACCGTGGCGCTCCCCCACCTGGTCGTCGTCCTCCTGCAGGTGGGGGCCTTCGTGCTGAAGGTCAGCGCGATGATCTTTCTCCTGATGCTCATCCGGTGGACGCTTCCTCGCTTCCGCTACGATCAGGCCATGCGGCTCGGCTGGCTGGGATTGTTCCCCCTGTCCATTCTCAACATCGCTGTCACCGGCCTGGTGCTCTTGGTGTGGCCATGAAACTGCGGCAGCGGTTCTACCTGGTCGAGGTCCTCAGCGGGCTCGGCCTGACGGCCGGGCACTTCTTCCGGAACATGGGGCGCCACATCGCCCACGCCCTGGGCCGGCAGAACGTCCGGGGCGCCGTCACCATCCAGTACCCTGAGGAGCGCCGGCCGTACTCACCGCGGCTCCGCAGCCTGCACCGCCTGGTTCGCCGCGAGGACGGCTCACCCCGCTGCGTGGCCTGCATGATGTGCGAAACGGTGTGCCCGGCGCGCTGCATCTACATCGTGGCCACCGAGCACCCCAACCCCGACATCGAGAAGGTCCCCGAGCGCTTCGACATCGACCTCGGCAAGTGCGTGTTCTGCGGCTACTGCGTGGAGGCCTGCCCGGAGGACGCGATCCGCATGGATACCGGCATTCTCGAATTCTCCGCCTACAGCCGGGCGGGCATGATCTACACGAAGGAGACGCTGCTGGCCCTGGAGCCCGCCGGCCCCGACGGCCGGCCCACGTCGCCGGTGCCCCTGCCGGCCGACCGGAAGCCGTGATGGCTCTGGCCGCGTTCCTGCTCATCGCCACCATCGCCGTGGCTGCCGCGCTGGGACTGGTGCTCAAGCGCAACCCGATCCACGGCGCGCTCTTCCTCGTCGTCAACCTGGGGAGCATCGCGGCGCTCTATCTCTTGATGGGCTACGAGTTCCTGGCCTTCGCTCAGGTGATCGTCTACGCGGGGGCCATCATGGTGCTCTTCGTGTTCGCCATCATGGTCCTGATCCCGGGCAAGGAGGAGACGGGGCCCGATCCCCGCCGGCCCTGGCGGCTGCTGGCCGGCCCCTTGGCCGCCGTGCTGCTGCTCGAGCTGGTCGTCGTCGTCGCCGCCCGCCGCGCCGCTCCGGCCGCGCCCCCGCCGCCGCCCGGCTTCCCGGCCGGCTTGAGCATCCTCTTCACCGACTTCCTGTTCCCGTTCGAGCTGACCTCGGTCCTGCTGCTGGCGGCCATGGTCGGCGTGCTGCTGCTGGCGAGGCGGCGGGCGTGATTCCCGAGGCATACTACCTGGCGTTGTCGGCGGTGCTGTTCACCATCGGGGTGGCCGGCGTCCTCGTCCGGCGCAACCCCCTGGTGATCTTCATGTCGATCGAGCTGGCCGTGAACGCGGCCAACCTGGCCCTGGTGGCGTTCGGCCAGCGGTCGGGCGGCGCCGAGGGTCAGGCGTTGGTGCTGTTCGTCATGGCGGTGGCCGCGGCGGAGGTGTCGGTGGGGTTGGCCATCATCGTGGTCATCTTCCGCGCGCGCCAGCGGCTGAGCATCGACGACCTGAGCCTGTTGCGCTGGTAAGGTATTGCGAGCCGCAGGGCGTCGGCGGGCCGAGCCCGCCCGCCCGAGGCGAGCCTGAGTGAGTCGTGCGAGTCGAGTAGGAGGACTGATGGCTCAGAAGAAGCAAACCCTGGACATTGACGGCGATCTGGCCCGGCGGCTGCTCAGCGAGATGATGCTGATCCGCCGCTTCGAGGAAAAGGCCGCCGAGTCTTATGCGCTGGGCAAGATCGGCGGCTTCCTGCATTTGTATATCGGCGAGGAGGCGGTGGCGGTGGGGGCGACCTCGGTGCTGCGACCCGACGACTACGCCATCTCCGCCTACCGCGAGCACGGGCACACCCTGGCCAAGGGCGCCGACCCTCGGCGGGTGATGGCTGAGCTGTTCGGCCGCCGCGATGGCCTTTGCCGGGGCAAGGGCGGCTCCATGCATCTCTTCGACAAGTCAGTCAACTTCCTCGGCGGTCACGCCATCGTCGGCGCCCACCTGCCGCTGGCGGCCGGGGTCGGCTTCGCCATCAAGTACCAGGGAGGCGACCAGGTCTGCGCCTGTTACTTTGGGGAGGGCGCCGTGCCCCAGGGAGAGTTCCACGAGGCCATGAATCTCACCGCCCTCTGGAAGCTGCCGGTGGTGTGGATCTGCGAGAACAACCGCTACGCCATGGGCACCTCGATCGAGCGAGCATTGAGCCAGACGGAAATCTGGAAGTTCGGCCAGATCTACGGCATCTCCAGCGAGGCGGTCGACGGCATGGACGTATTGGCCGTCCGCGAGGTCGTGGGTCGCGCGGTGGGCCGGGCCCGGACCCAGAAGACGCCTTCGCTGATCGAGGTGCGGACCTACCGGTTCCGCGGTCACTCGATGCGCGACCCGGCCGGAGCCGTCTACCGTACCAAGGAAGAGGTCGAGCGCGAGAAGCTCCGCGATCCCATCGCGCTCTTCCGCCAGCGTGTGTTGGAGGCCGGGCTCCTCAGCGAGGCCGACATCCGAACGCTCGAGAAGGACGTCAACGACCGGGTCGACGACGCAGTCACCTTCGCCGACGCCTCGCCGGAGCCGCCGCTGGAGTGGCTCCTGACCGACGTCTACAAAGAGGACGCGTAATGGCGGTGATCACCTACCGGGAGGCTCTGAATCAGGCGCTCCGCGAGGAGATGCGTCGCGATCCCCGGGTCTTCATCATCGGCGAGGAGGTCGGGCTCTACGATGGGGCCTACAAGGTGACCCAGGGGCTGCTCAAAGAGTTCGGGCCCAAGCGCGTGGTCGACACCCCGATCGCGGAATCGGGCTTCACCGGCGTCGGGGTCGGGTCGGCCATGGTCGGGCTCCGTCCGGTGGTCGAGATGATGACCTTCAACTTCGCGATGCTGGCGCTGGATCAGATCGTGAACTCGGCGGCGAAGATGTACTACATGTCGGGCGGGCAGTACCACGTGCCCATCGTCATCCGTGGTCCCGGGGGCCCAGCCCACCAGCTCGCCGCTCAGCATTCTCAGTCGATGGAGGTCTACTTCTATCACGTGCCCGGCCTCAAGGTGGTGCGGCCTTCGACGCCCATGGACGCCAAGGGACTGCTCAAGTCGGCGATCCGCGACGACAACCCCGTGATCTTCATCGAGTCGGAGACGCTCTACGCAGTGAAGGGCGAGGTGCCCGAGGATCCCGACTTCCTGATCCCGCTGGGCCAGGCGGCGGTGCGCCGCGAGGGCACGGATGTGACCGTCATCGCTTACATGGGCATGATGTACCGGGCGCTGGAGGTGGCTGACGAGCTGGCCCGCGAGGGCATCTCGGTCGAGATCGTCGATCCCCGCACGCTGCGTCCGATGGACACCGGGACGATCATCGGCTCCGTACGCAAGACCCATCGTGCCGTCGTCGTGGAGGCCGGCGCCGGCTTCGCCGGCATGGGCTCGGAGATCGCGGCCTTCATCACCGAGCACGCCTTCGACGACCTGGACGCTCCGGTGGAACGGGTGACCGGCGCCAACGCGCCCATGCCCTATGCCCGCAACCTCGAGCGCGCCAAGACGCCCTCCAAAGAGAAGATCATGGCGGCGGTGCGGCGTGTCTGCTACACGAACGGGGGCTGAGCCATGGCGGTGACCAGGGTCGTGATGCCGAAGCTCTCCGAGGCCATGGAGACCGGTCGCCTCATCAAGTGGCTGAAGAAGGAAGGCGACCGCGTCCAGGGCGGCGACATCCTCGCCGAGATCGAGACCGACAAGGCCGACGTCGAGATGGAGGCGTTTGGGGCCGGGGTGCTCCGCAAGATCCTGGTGCCGGCCGGTGAGCGCGTCCCCGTAGGAGCCCTCATCGCTGTCGTCGCCGAGACCGACGAGGACATCTCGGGCGTGCTGAGCTCGGCTCCGGCGCCGATGGCCGCCCCGGCCATGGCGTCGACCCAGCCGGCGGTCGCGGCCACCATGTCGGACCGCCCAGCTCCGGTGCCGCCTCAGCCCCGTAGCGAGGATCCGGCGGCGCGCACGCCGTCGCCCGCCGTCGCCCCCTCGGCTCCGAGACAGCCGGTCGCTCCCGCCGTCGCACCCGCTCCGGCCGCCGCGGCGCCGTCGCCGGGGCGGATCAAGGCCTCGCCGCTGGCCAAGAAGGTCGCCGCCCAGTCGGGCGTCGATCTTCGCCTCATCCACGGCTCCGGCCCTGGCGGGCGCATCGTCCGCCGGGACGTGGAGGCGGCGATGACCGCGGCGCCGGCCGCAGCGACGGCCCCTCGGCCGGCGGTCGCCGTCCCCGCTTCTGCCGTTCCCGCTGCCGAGTACGAAGACCGCCCGCTCTCTCAGATCCGGGCCACCATCGCCAGGCGCATGCCCCTGGCCAAGGCACCGGTCCCTCACTTCTACGTCACCTCCGAGGTGGCGATGGACCAGGCCTGGGAGCTCCGCGAGCAGGTCAACGGGCTCGAGGGGCAGCCGAAGATCTCCGTGAACGACTTCGTCATCCGGGCCTGCGCCATCGCCCTGCTCCAGCATCCCGGCGTGAACGCCTCGTTCCAGGGCGAGACCATCCGCGTCTGGAACCGGGCCCACGTCGGCATCGCCGTCGCTCTCGACGAGGGCCTCATCACGCCGGTGCTCCGTGACTGTCAGCAGAAGTCGCTCACCCAGATCGCCGTGGAGGCGCGTGACCTGATCGAACGGACGCGCACCCGGAAGCTCAGGGCCCACGAACTGTCCGGTGCGACCTTTTCGATCTCCAACCTCGGGATGTTCGACGTGGCGGAGTTCTCGGCCATCATCAATCCCCCCGAGGGCGCCATCCTCGCCGTCGGCTCAGTGCGCCGGGTCCCGGTGGCGGCGGCCGACGCTGTCGTCATCGGGCGCCGCATGGCGATGACGATCTCCTGCGATCACCGGGTCATGGACGGCGCCATGGGCGCGCGGTTCCTGCAAACGGTGAAGCAGCTGCTCGAAGAGCCGCTGCGGTTGCTCGTATGAGGCGTCCGCGCTCGGGCCGGGCGGAGCCGGGCGGGGTCCGGCGACCACGCGGTGGGCCGCCAAGTAACCCGTCGCGGTTTCCATACCGCTGGTTGCGCCTCGTCCTACGCGGCGCGAACGGGTCGGCGGACCCCGCCCGGCTCCACCCGGCCCTCAGCCTTACGCCCCCTTCGAGATCCGTCAGGCCCCTCTCCCCCCGCATCTCCTTCACTGTCCCGTCACGCGAGCGTCAGAGGCGTCATGGCAACGCATAAAGCGGACGTGGCGGTCGTAGGCACGGGGCCGGGGGGGTATGTCGCGGCGATCCGTTGTGCCCAATTGGGCCTCTCCGTCGTGTGCGTCGAGGACGACCGGCCCGGAGGCGTGTGCCTGAACTGGGGCTGCATCCCGACCAAGGCGCTGCTGCGCAACGCCGAGGTCCTGCACCTGGTCGAGCGCGCGGCCGATTTCGGGATCCGCGCCGAGAACGTCCAGGCCGACTACGCCGAGGCCTACAAGCGAAGCCGGGACGTCGCCGATCGGATGGCCCGGGGGGTGGAATATCTCTTCCGCAAGCACAAGATCACCCTGCTCGCCGGCACCGGCCGGCTCACGAGCCCGACCGTGGTCGAGGTCAAAGGCAAGACGGAGACGGAGACCATCGAAGCCCGGGCGGTGATTCTGGCCACCGGTTCGGAGCCCAGGTCTCTGCCGGGCGTGACCATCGATGAGACGCTCGTCATCTCCTCGACCGGCGCCGTCAAGCTCGAGCGGGCTCCGGCCTCCCTCGTGATCGTCGGCGCCGGCGCGGTGGGCGTCGAGTTCGCCGACGTGTTCGCTGCCTACGGCACCCAGGTGACCATCCTGGAAGCGCTGCCACGCCTGGTTCCTGTGGAAGACGAGGAGGTGTCCACGCACCTCGCCCGCTCCTTCGGCCGGCGAGGGATGACGCTCAAGACCGGCGTGAAGGTGACCGCGGTCAAGCCCGGTGGACCGGGCGTCGTCGTCGAAACCGATGGCGGCCGTTTCGAGGGCGAGCAGGTGCTCATGGCGGTGGGCCGAGGGGCGCGAGTCAGAGGGCTCGGTCTGGAGGGCCTCGGGGTCCAGATGGACCGGGGCTTCGTGAAGGTTTCTCCGCGCATGGAGACGTCGGTCAAGGGCCTCTGGGCCCTCGGCGACATGGCGGGCCCGCCGCTCCTGGCTCACAAGGCCATGGCGGAAGGTGTGGTCGCCGCGGAGGCGCTCGCCGGGCAGAACCCGCCGCCCGTGGACTACGCCGACGTCCCCTCGTGCACGTACTGCCGGCCTCAAATCGCGTCCATCGGCCTCAGCGAAGCCAAGGCCCGAGAAAATGGGCGCGACGTCAGCGTGGGGCGGTTTCCGTTCACGGCCAGCGGCAAGGCGGTGGCGCTGGGCGACACCGAGGGCTTCCTCAAGGTCGTCGCCGACCAGTCCACCGGCGAGATCCTGGGCGTACACATCCTGGGGCCGGAGGCGACGGAGATCATCCACGAGTTCGCCGTGGGCCGGACGCTGGAGGCGACTCTCGAGGAGATCATCCACACCATTCACGCCCATCCGACGCTGTCGGAGGCTGCGCTGGAGGCGACCCTCGGCGCCTTGGGCCGGGCCATCCACATTTAGGCCCGCATGGACTTCACTCTCACTCCCGAGCAGACGGCCCTGCGCGCCCGCGCGCGGGAGCTGGCCGATGGGACCTTCGCCCAGCGGGCGGCCCGCTGGGACCAGAACGAGGAGTATCCCTGGGACAACGTCAAGGACCTGGTCGCCGCCGGTTTCATGGGCATGGCGATCCCCCGAGAGTACGGCGGCGCCGACCGGCCTCTGTTGGACGTCGTTCTCGTCATCGAGGAGGTGGCGCGGGCCTGCGGGGTCACAGCGCGGATCGTGGTGGAAGGAAGCTTCGGCGTCGTCGGCGCGCTCAGGGCGTACGGCACGGAGTCCCAGAAGCGCCGGTGCTTCCCCTGGGTGCTGGAGGGCGAAAAGCCGGCCATCGCGATCACGGAGCCGGAGGCGGGCTCGGCGGCCACCGACCTGCGCACTCGCGCCGAGGAGACGCCGCGCGGTCTCGTGCTCACCGGGCACAAGCGGTACATCACAGGCGCCGGCACCTCGCGCCTGTACCTCGTCTTCGCGCGTTTCGGCGATCGCCCCGGCGCCGAGGGCATCGGCGGCGTGCTGGTCGAGCGCGACACCCCGGGCTTCACGATCGGCCCTCGGGAACCTATGATGGGACTCCGTGGCATCCCCGAGGGAGAGCTTCACTTCGACCGCTGTGTCGTTCCGCGAGACAACGTGCTGGTGGAGCCGGGGGACGGGTTCAAGAAGCTGATGCGCGCCTACAACGGCCAGCGGCTGGGCGCGGCCACGGTGGCGCTCGGCCTGGCTCAGGGGGCGTTCGAACACGCGCTGGCCTACGTCGCCGAGCGCCGGCAGTTCGGTCGCCCCATCGGCGACTTCCAGGGAATCCGCTGGAAGCTCGCCGACATGGCGATTCGCATCGACGCCGCCAGACTTCTGATCCACCGCTGCGCGGCCGCCGCCGACCGCGGGCTGCCCGACGCGCTGGAAGCGGCCAAGGCCAAGACGTTCGCCGCCGAGATGGCCCAGGAGGTCACCAGCCAGGGCGTGCAGATCTTCGGCGCCGCCGGCTACGGCCGAAGCCGGCCGCTCGAGCGCATGATGCGCGATGCACGGATGTTCGCCATCGGCGGTGGCACGGTGGAGATGATGCGCAACCTCATCGCCGACCACCTGCTGCCCACCCGCGCCGACTGGCGCCGCGGCGACTGACTTCCCATGCCGCGCCGTCACATCGTCGATCCGTCCCTCGCGTTGACGTCCGACCGGTAAGGAGCGAATCCGTGAGGTGGGTCATGCGTGGCATGTGGTGGTGGCGGGCGCTCATGGTCTTGGTCCTGGCGTTGTCGCCGGCCTGCGGCCAGGCGACCAGGCAACTCGAGCCGATCGTGGTCGGCTGGGAGCGGATCTTCAAGGTCGAGTGGCAGTCCAGCGAGGTGCGGGGACGGCGCGTCGTCTGGGGCTACGTCAATAACGATTCCCCATACGACGTGACGCGGGTCCAGTTGCTCGTGGACGCTCTGGACGACACCGGTAAGGTGCTCGGCCAGCGCATCGGCTGGGTCCCGGGGGCCATGGGGGGGTTCAGCCGGCGGTACTTCGAGCTGCCCGTGCCGCAACCGGCTCCCCAGTACCGGGTCCGCGTGTTCGCGTTCGACCGGATCGAGTCTCCAGGGATGCGGGACAACTAGGGACATGAGGGGCCCCGACATGGCCCCCCATACCCCCCCACGTTCGGAGCGCCCCGGCAAAGCCGGGGCGCTCCTCTATCCTGGCCTTTCGGGGCACCCGAGGTGAGTCTGGAACCCGGGCGCCCAGTATGTCGTTGGACCAGCAGCGCCGGGCCGGTCGGCGGAGGCGCAGGGAGGCTACCGATGCGGGCGGGCATGGTCATCGTTCTGATCGGGGTGGCGATCCTGGCGGCGGGACCGGGAGGCACGGCGGCACCCGTCGAGCCCCTCATCGTGGGCTGGGAATCGATCTTCACTGTGAGTTGGGAGCCGGCGGAGCGTCGGGGGCGGACCGTGGTGCAGGGCATCGTTGCGAACAAGTCGCCCTACACGATCGCGGACCTTCAACTGCTTCTCGACGCCCTCGATGCCAACGGGCGAATCCTTGCCCAGCAGGTGGCGTGGAGCCCCGGCACGCTGCCGGCGTTCTCCCAGGTCAGCTTCGAGATCGCGGTTCGCCAGCCGGCTTCCTCCTATCGGGTGCGAGTGCTGGCGTTCGACCGGGTGGAGTCGCCGAGCCGCGCTCCCTGAGCGGGTTCACGCCGCTCGCTCGGCCTTAACCACGGGCCGAGGTGGACCACTTGCGGATCTCGTCCCGCATCGCCTCTTTGCCCGCCTCGAAGGCCGTCATGAGGCGTTCGGTCTGCTCCTCGAACATCTCCCGGCTCTTGTCCAGCCACTCGCCGGCGTGCTGCTGGGCCTGGCCCGCCCACTCCTGGGCGCGCTTGGCCACCTCGCCACCCTGCTCGGCCAGCAGGTCGCGCGCCTGGCGGCCGGTGCGGGGAGTACTGACGACCGCGATCACGGCGCCGATCGCCGCGCCAAAGAGGAACCAGCCCAGATAACCCGCCGCGTCGCCCTTTTGGCTACTCATTGTTGTCTCCTTGCTGTCTGCGCAGGCGGTGAAAGAACACGTCGAGCCCGGTCTTGATGCCAGCGGCCACGCCCACGAGCTGGCCCGCCCGGGTCAGCCCGGCCACCGCGGAGACCACGCGTCCCAGCCCCTCGGACAGATCCTGGGCCCGCTCGGCCAGCGCGCCGATCCGAGCGACGTCGTCCCGAACCTCCTGGCTCGTCATCCGCACATCTTGCAGAAGATTCTGAACCTCGCCGATCAGCGGCCGCAACTCCTGCTCGGCGACAGCCAGCACGCGCTCGGCCCGCTCGCTGGCCCGCCTGACCGCGATCAGGGCCGGGACGAGGGCCACCGTGATGGCGACCGCGCACACGACGAGGGCGATCTCGGCCCACAGTTGCATGGGGTGGTGATTATCGGTGGATCACCGCTCGAAAGTCAATAAATTCATTGACTTGGTCATCATCCCCTCCCTATAATCCGCCGAACGTTCTCAACTTTGACGCGGGAGCCCGATGTCCCTCCAGGAGCGGTTCGACGAGCTTCACCGACGTGACGCCCAGGCCGAGGTCGGCGGGGGCGAGGACCGCGTTCGCCGCCAGCACAAGGCGGGCAAGAAGACGGCCCGCGAGCGGCTCGACCTCCTGCTCGACGCCGGCTCGTTCGTCGAGATCGACAAGTTCGTCGTGCACCAGAGCCACGACTTCAGTATGGCCGAGCAGCGGATTCCCGGCGACGGGGTCGTGACCGGGTCCGGGCGCATCCACGGGCGTCCCGTCTTCGTCTTCGCCCAGGACTTCACCGTCTTCGGGGGATCGCTCTCCGAGGCCTACGCCCGCAAGATCTGCAAGGTGATGGATCTGGCGATGAAGACGGGGGCGCCCATCGTCGGGCTCAACGATTCCGGCGGGGCCCGTATCCAGGAGGGGGTCGTCTCGTTGGCCGGGTACGCCGACATCTTTTTGCGCAACACGCTGGCGTCCGGCGTCGTTCCCCAGATCTCGGCGATCATGGGGCCCTGCGCCGGGGGCGCCGTCTACTCGCCGGCCATCACCGACTTTACGGTCATGGTCGAGGGCACTTCGTATATGTTCGTCACCGGCCCCGACGTCATCCGGGCGGTGACCCACGAGAACGTGTCCGCCGAGGAACTGGGCGGCGCCACCACCCACCTTAGCACCTCCGGGGTGGCCCACTTCGCCACCGACAGCGAGGAGGAGTGCCTGGCCCTCATGCGCGAGCTGCTCAGCTTCCTGCCCCAAAACAACATGGAGGAGCCCCCGCGGCGGCCGACGCGCGATCCTGTGGATCGCCGCGACGAGGCGCTGCAATCGATCGTGCCCGATCAGCCCGGAAAGCCGTACGACATGAAGGACATCCTCCGGGCGGTGCTGGACGACCGATATTTCTTCGAAGTCCAGGCCGGCTTCGCACCCAATATCATCGTGGGGTTCGGCCGGCTGGCCGGGCGTCCGGTGGGCGTCGTGGCCAACCAACCCACCCACCTGGCCGGTTGCCTCGATATCAACGCCTCGGTGAAGGGTGCGCGCTTCGTCCGCTTCTGTGACTGCTTCAACATCCCGCTGGTGACCTTCGAGGACGTCCCCGGCTTTCTGCCGGGCACGGCCCAGGAGTACGGCGGGATCATTCGGCACGGCGCCAAGTTGCTCTACGCCTTCTGCGAGGCGACGGTGCCCAAGCTGACGGTGATCACCCGCAAGGCGTACGGCGGCGCCTACTGCGTGATGTCCTCCAAGCACATCCGCGGCGACGTCAACCTGGCCTATCCCACCGCCGAGATCGCGGTCATGGGCCCGGAGGGCGCCGTGAACATCCTCTATCGCCGCGAGCTGGAGGAGGCGGCGGACTCAGCCGCGTTCCGGGAGGCCAAGATCCGCGAGTACCGCGAGAAGTTTGCCAATCCCTACGCCGCCGCCGAGCGGGGCTACGTCGACGAGATCATCCAGCCTCGGGACACGCGGGCGCGGCTCACGGCCGCGCTGGAGCTGATCCACACCAAGCGGGACGCCAACCCCCCCAAGAAGCACGGGAACATCCCACTATGAGCGAACGTGACCGGCAGCGCCCGGGCCTTTATACGACTTCCTGGGGCGCGCCGGTCAAGATCGTCTACGGTCCCGAACCGGGGCCCGTCGGCTCGGGCCAGGAGCCGGAGCGGCCGGGTGAGTTTCCCTATACCCGCGGCGTCCACCCCACCATGTACCGCGGGCGCCTGTGGACCATGCGGCAGTACGCCGGATTCGGCGCGGCGGCCGAGACCAACAAGCGCTACCGGTTCCTGCTGGAGCAAGGCCAGACCGGGCTCAGCGTCGCTTTCGACCTGCCGACCCAGATGGGGCACGATCCGGACTCGCCGCTGGCCCACGGCGAGGTGGGTAAGGTAGGGGTGTCGATCGCCTCCGTCGACGACATGGCCGACCTCTTCGAGGGGATCCCGCTCGATCGGGTGTCCACCTCGATGACGATCAACGCCACGGCCTCGATCCTGCTGGCCCTGTACGTCGTGGTGGCCCGCCGGCAGGGGGTGGCCGCGGAGCGGCTGAGCGGCACCACGCAGAACGACATCCTCAAGGAGTACATCGCCCGCGGTACCTACGTCTTTCCACCCGGCCCCTCGCTGCGGCTCGTCACCGACATGTTCGCCTACTGTCGCGACAGGGTGCCGCGCTGGAACACCATCTCGATCTCTGGCTACCACATGCGGGAGGCCGGGGGCACGGCTGTGCAGGAGGTCGCCTTCACCCTGGCCAACGCCATCGCCTACGTCGAGACGGCGCGCCGGGCCGGCCTGGCCATCGACGAGTTCGCCTCCCAGCTCTCCTTCTTCTTCAACGCGCACAACAATCTGATCGAGGAGGTCGCGAAGTTCCGGGCCGCCCGGAGGTTGTGGGCGCGTCTCATGCGTGACAGGTTCGGCGCCCGCGACCCGCGGTCCATGATGCTCCGCTTCCACGCCCAGACGGCGGGCAGCATGCTCACCGCCCAGCAGCCCGAGAACAATATCGTCCGGGTCACCGTCCAGGCGCTGGCCGCCGTGCTCGGCGGCTGCCAGTCTCTGCACACGAACTCCATGGACGAGGCGCTGGCCCTGCCCAGCGAGCGAGCGGTCCGCATCGCGCTCCGCACCCAGCAGATCCTGGCCTGGGAGTCGGGGGTGGCCGACACCATGGATCCGCTCGGCGGATCGTTCGCCGTCGAGCGGCTCACGGCGGAGATCGAGGAAGGGGCGGCGGCGTACATCGCCAAGATCGATGACCTGGGCGGCGCGGTAGCCGCCGTGCCCTTCATGCAGCGCGAGATCCAGGACGCCGCCTATCGTTACCAGCGCGAGGTCGAGGACAAGGCCCGCATCGTGGTGGGGGTGAACGAGTTCGTGACCGAGGAGGCCCCGCCCGCGAACCTCTTCCAGGTCGACCCCGGCGTCGGTCACGCCCTGGCCGAGCGGGTGAGCCGGCTCCGGTCCCAGCGGGACCCCGGCGCGGCGCTGCGCGCGCTCGACGCGCTGGAGCGCGGTGCCCGCGGGACCGACAACCTGGTGCCGCTCATCGTGGCGGCGGTCGACGCGGCGGTCACGCTGGGGGAGATCTGCGACCGGCTGCGCGGCGTCTTCGGCACCCACCAGCCGACGGTGGCGTTCTGATGACGCATTGGCTCGCCCCACGGGTGGCCCTGGCCCTGGCCCTCGTGATGCTGGGAGCGTGGCCAACGGCGGCGGCCCTGGCCGACCGGGTGAGCGCCACCTTCGCCGACATGGCCGATGAGTTCATCAAGGTCGCCCAGCCCATGGAGGGCATGGTCGTCGCCGTCGAGGGAGAAGTGCTCTACCTGGATCTGCCCGAGCGCGCCGGAACGCGAGTGGGTCAGGAGCTCACGGTCTTCCGCCGCGGCGAGCCCTTCTACCACCCGTTCACCCACCGGGTCCTCGGGCGCCACGAGGACGTGCTGGGCTGGGCCCAGATCCGCGGCGTGGGTCAGCAGCTGTCGGAGGCGCTGTTCATCTCCCGGCCCGACGCCCCGAGCCCCCGGCCCGAGGACGGTGTGCGCATCAGTCGCGCCCGCGTGCGCATCGCCATTACGCCGGTTCTCGATCTGACCACGACGAAGGCCGACGTCCGGCGGGTCCCCTATCTCCTGGCCAGCGTCCTCGAGCGCTCCCGGCGTTTCCAGGTGGTCGACCCCCTGGCGGTGCATGACATGTTCGCCAGTGGCTCGGTACGCGTCGAGGAGGTGCTGGCCCGGCCCGAGCGGGCCGTGCGCATCGCCAAGAACCTCGAGGTCGCGGGCTGGCTGGTGCCTATCCTGATCGAGCGGCGCGGCGTGATCCATCTCGACGTCACCTGGATCTCCGCCATCACCGGCACGGCCCTGCTGTCCCGGCGCCGACCCCTGGTGCCGGCCGGCAGTGCCGAGGAGCAACGCTTCCCCTGGGAGCCCCGATCCGAGGACTGATCGTGTGCTATCGTGAGGGCGCCATGCGGCCGTGGATCGCGGTCGTCCTGGGGCTGGGCCTCGTCGCCGGGGGGTGCTCCTCGATGGGCAATACGCTACGGACCTTGGTCGGCGTGCCCAGCGCGGGCGAGCCGTCGGCGCTCAAGTCGGCCGAGGCCCGTTGGCTCCTCATCAAGAACCCGCGGTACGGCGACGCGCCCAGCGAGCCCGAGTACGTCTGGGTCGAGGAGGACAAGATCCCCACCACCTTCACCACGCTGCTGCGCGGCAAGCGGGCCATCATCGCGCCGCCGGAAATCGTGGCCAAGTATGGGCCGCCGCCGGGGGGTGGCAAGATCAGCGGGCGGCAGGGCATGCCGTCCCCGACAGGGCCGCCGGCCGACGCGCGCGCACCGGCGGCGACATCGCCGGCCGGCCGGACGCCGCCGAACGCTGCGATACCGTCGGCCGCCCCGGGGCCGGCACCCGCCGCGCAGGTCGAACCTGTCCGCGGCTACGTCGTGTACGTGGACACCACCCGGATCGTCATCGATCTGACCACGACCGACGGCGTGCGCGCCGGCAGCGAGGTGAGCCTGCGGCGCGATCGCGTTCCGATCGTCCACCCCGTCACCGGTGAGTTGCTCGGGGAGCTGGACGAGGAGGTGGGCACGGCGCGTGTCACTGAGATTCGCGAGAAGTTCTCGGTGGCCGAGATCCAGACGGTGGCGCCGGGCGCCGCGATCCAGGTCCGGGACCGCGTCGTCGTGAAGTAGCCGGCCGCGTGCCCACACCCGCCCTCGAACAGGTCCTCAAGGAGCGCGTGGCCTCGCTCGTCGGCCAGGAGCTCCATGCCGTCGAGGTCGAGATCACGCGCCAGATCGACTCCCCGGTGAAGCTCATCCAGGAGATGGCTGGGTACATCGCCGGCGCTGGCGGCAAGCGGCTGCGGCCCATGCTGCTCCTGCTGGCGGCCCGGCTCAGCGGGTACCGCGGCCCGCGCTCGGTACGGCTGGCCTGTGTGGTGGAGCTCCTCCACACGGCGACCCTCATTCACGACGACGTGGTCGACCAGGCGCCCCTGCGCCGCGGTCGACCCTCGGCCAACGCCCAGTGGGGCGACGACGCTTCCATCCTGGTCGGCGACCACCTGTATTCCAAGTCGTTCGCCATGCTGGTGCGCGACAACGACCGCGCCGTGATGGAGACGCTGGCGCGGGCGACCGTCTCCATGACGGAGGCCGAGGTGTTCCAGCTCGAGTGCAAGCGCAGCGGGGTCACCACCGAGGCCGATTACCTGCGCATCATCACCCAGAAGACGGCATCCTTCATCTCGGCCTGCTGCCGCATCGGAGCGCTGCTGGGCGGGATCCCGCCCGGGCAGGTGGAGGCCCTCACGCGCTACGGGCTCGATGTCGGCGTGGCGTTCCAGATCTCCGACGACTCGCTGGACTTCGTGGCCGACCAGGACCGGCTGGGCAAGGCGATCGGCAGCGATCTGCGCGAGGGCAAGCTGACGCTACCGCTGATCGCCATGCTCGACCGCGCGCCCCGCTGGGATGGCGACCGGGTGCGCGACATCCTGGTCCGCCGCCAGCTGCCCCCGACCGACGTCGCGGAGATCCGGCGCCTGGTCCTCGAGCACGAGGGCGTGGAGTACGCTCGCGAGCGGGCCATTCGGTACGCCCAGGCCGCCAAGGCCGACCTCGACGTGTTTCCCCAATCGGAGGAGCGCGAGATCCTGGCCCTGATCGCGGACTTCGTCGTCGACCGCGATCGATAATCGGAGGGGGCCGTCGAGGTCCCCTCCGGGGCCTCCCCCAGGAGGGATTGCGGCGGCGGAGCCGGCGCTCGAGCGCCGTGCTACGATCCGACCAGGAGGCAGGTGCGTGGAGACGTTCGCGGTCGACGTCGTCGTCAGGAATCTTCACGACCCCAGCCGAAGCCGAGAACTGTCTGCGCTCGTGGACACCGGCGCGACCTATACCACGCTGTCTCGCGATGTGGCGGACGCTCTGGGGTGCCGGCCGATCGGCGCGCGACGCGTCGTGCTGGCGAGCGGTCGGGAAGAGGAGCGGCCGGTCTCGGTCGTCTCCATCGTTCTCCAAGGCCAGGAAGGGCCGACGTTCTGTTTCATCGGCCCCAACGGCGGTCCGGCGCTCCTGGGAGCGGTAACCCTCGAGGAGTTTGCCCTGGGGGTCGATCCCGTCGCCAAGAGGTTGGTCTCGGTCCGCTCCTACCTGACGTAGATTCGGGCTCCGGGGCCGCGTGACCCCGGAGGGTGGCTCCGCCCCCCTTCCGGTACCTGCCGGCGAAGCCGGCGCTCGAACAGGGGAGCCGCCGCTCGAACGGAGGGCTGACGAAGAGCGCGATCATCACGCTGACGACGAGTCCCGGCATTTGGTCGTAAGATAGGTCCACGGTCTAGAGGGAGGGCTAAGAACCGATCCGATGATGCGGCTTGCGCCTCGGGTCGTTGTCGATGAGCGGGTATGCTCTGGGAAGCCCGTGATCGAGGGCACGCGGGTTCCGGTGGAGCTGATCCTCGGTCAGCTCGCGGCCGGAATGACGGTGGAGGCCGTCGCCGGGGAATACGGTGTGACCCGAGAGGACGTCCTGGCCACGCTTGCCTATGCCGCCCGCGTTGTGGCTTCCGAGGACGTGCGCGCCGTCGAATAGGTGCTACGGTTCCTTCTCGATGAGAATTTGCCTCGCTCTCTGGGGCGCGGCCTCCGCGAGTCTGGTTTCGGGGCCGAGGACGTACGCGATGTCGGGCTTCGCGGTCGGCCAGATAACGAGGTCCTCCAGCATGCCCGCGCCAACGGACTGATCCTCCTCACGCGCGACGTCGGCTTCGCTAACATCTTCCGATTTCCAGTCGGGAGTCATACCGGGATCGTGGTTGTCCGGTTCCCCAACCGAGTCCCACCGATCGCTCTGAACGCCGCCGTCGTGCAGAGCCTCCGGCGGTTGTCCGACGTCGAGATTAGTGGAAATGTTGTCGTGATCGAACCGGGGAAGGTCCGCCTCCTGCGAAAAAACCCCAATTGACGGCGATCATTACGCTGACGACTGACTTCGGCACCCGCGACAGCTACGTCGCCGAGATGAAGGGTGTCATCCTCGGCCTGGCTCCCGGTGTGCGGCTCGTGGACGTCACTCACGAGGTGGAGCCGCAGCAGGTCGCCGACGGCGCGCTGGCGCTGGATGGGGCCGCCGCCTTCTTTCCTGCGGGCACGATCCACCTGGCCGTGGTGGACCCCGGCGTGGGCACGCCGCGACGGGGGATCGTCGTGGCCGCCGGGGCCCAGGTCTTCGTCGGCCCCGACAACGGCCTGTTCACGCCGGTCCTGTTGCGGGAGAACTGGGAGGCCTTCGAGTTGACCGCGGCCGAGTACCGGCTATCGGTGGTGAGCCGCACCTTCCACGGCCGCGATGTCTTCGCCCCGGCCGCGGCTCACCTCGCCCGGGGGGTGCTCCCGGCCAGTTTCGGCCCGCCGGTCTTGGATCCGATCCGCCTGGCCTGGGTGGAGGCGCGTGACGTCGCGGGCGGAGTGACGGGCACCGTCGTGCACGTCGACCGCTTTGGCAACCTGGTGACCTCCATCACCGCGCAACACATCGAGCGGATGGCCGGCCCCGGGCGAGTGCGAGTCGCCGGCCGGCTGCTGCCGATGGTCGGGACGTACGGAGAATTGCCCCCGGGTGGAGCGGGCGCGCTGGTCGGCTCACGCAACAGGCTCGAAGTGGTGGTTCGAGACGGCAGCGCCGCCGATCGGTTCCGGGCCCGCCGCGGCACGCCCGTCCTGCTCAGGTGGACGATGCGCCCGCCGGAGACGAGGAGGCCGCGGGGCCGGTCGTAGTTGAAGCTTCCTTTCCGGACGAGGTGCTAGACTGCTCGCCGGATGCGGCACCCTTGGCGTCGCCCTTGCTCGTCCCCTTCTCGGCTTCCCGCGCCTTCTTGCGCGACTCCGACGGATAGTCGGTGACGTACCAGCCCTCGCCTTTCAGAATGAAAGGCGCCGCATGCAGCAGTCGCCGCAACGGACCGCCACATGCCTCACAGCGCGTGAGCGGCTCGGCGGTGATGCGCTGCCTGATCTCGAGGGTGCGGCGACAGCGCTCGCATTGGTACTCGTAGGTCGGCACGCTTTGAACGCTACATGGGGAGGACATGAGGTGTCAAGACAACAGGGCCTCCGGCTCGCCGCGCTGTTCGCGTGCCTGTGGCTCGCCGGCTGCGCGACAGGAAAACAGGCCGAGGTCCAACGGCTGCAGGCTCGGTCGGCCTACGAGCGCGGCCTGAAGCACATCGAAGAGCGGCAGGTGGCGCTGGCCTTCCGGGCCATCCAGGAAGCGATCGCTCTTGATGGCTCCACCCCCGTCTACCGCAATACCCTGGGGGTGCTCTACCTTCATCAGTTGAGGCGGCCGGACCTGGCCGTGGTGGAGTTCCGGCGCGCGACCGAGCTCGACGACAGCTACGCCGAGGCCCACCTGAACACAGGCATCGCCCTGGCCGAGATGACACGCTGGGCTGAGGCGGTGCCTGCCTACCGGCGGGCGATCGGTATGCCAACCCTGCCGGCCCCCCACGTCGCCTACCAGAATCTTGGCCTCGCCCTCTACCATCTCGAGCAGCTTCCCGAAGCGGAAGAGGCCCTGAGGTTCGCCCTAAATCTTGAGCCCCGGATGGAGGGTGCCTACTACAACTTGGGCCTGGTCTTCCTGGCCCAGGGGCGGCGAGACCAGGCTAAGCAGGCCTTCCGCCGGGTCCGAGAGTTGGCTCCTCAGTCGGACTTCGGCCAGGCCGCTCGGGGCCAACTCAGGGCCCTCGGCGAGGGGGGGTAAGCCCCCCACCGCGCCCCCGCGGAATCCTTGACCTTCCCGGGGGCACTGGGGTAAAAGGAGGCCGCTGTCTGCACGGTGCGTGCTGGTGTTGGTGCTGTGCCCAGGCGTTGTGCTGGAGCAACTCACCAATCCACTGATGAGGAGGCAGTACGCATGAGGAAGACGGTACTCGCCCTTGTGGCCGTCATTTCGTCGCCCTCGCGATGCTGGCGCCCCCGGCCCTGGCCCAGGCGCCCGCCCCGAGAGTGACGATCAACGGCCTGTTCGACACCGTGACGTCGTGGTCGCGGAACTTTAGCGTCAACGACGCGAACTTTGATCGCTCCGGCGACAAAGAATGGTACGCCCGCAACCGCGTCCGGCCGGACATCACGGCCGAGGTCGGCACCACCAAGTTCGTGCTCGGATTCGAGATTGACTTCGCCTGGGGCACGGTGAACGCGGGCGGGGCCGACGTAGGAGGGCAGCAGCGCGTGGGTGCGTCGTCGGCTGCCGACCTCAACACCGACATGCTCGGCAACATCGAGATGAAGTGGGCGTACCTCGATTTCGCCGTTCCATTTCTTCCCGCCGGCAGCACGCTGCGCGTCGGTGCTCAGCCGTTCGGCTCGCTGGCCACCTATAAGCTGGCGGCCTACGCCACCGGCGACTTCGCCGGCGCGGTCCTGACGGCGGCCCTCACGCCGCAGTTCAAGCTCAACCTCGGCTACGTACAAATCGAGGAGGCGCTGACCGGAGTTCGCGACGGCTTTGTGCGCGGCGACGACTACGCGTTCATCGCGAGCGTGGACGTTTCACCGTTCAAGGGCCTGGACATCAAGCCGGTCTACTCACTCGCGCACTTCGATGGCGTGACCAGTGGCTCCGCCCGCCAGGGCCGGGGCGGCTTGGCCAACAGCACGGCGGTCTTCCCTGTCGGTTCCATCGAAGACCGGCACACTATCGGCGCGGACATGCGCTGGCGAGCCGGCCCCATCTCGATCGAGCCCACGGTGCTCTTCCAGTTCGGTGACCGTGAGATCGTCTCGACCGTGGGTCCCAACGCCGGTCTCCTCCGCGAGCAGGACATGAGGGCGTGGTTCGTCGACATCCGGGCCGGCTTCCAGGCGGGGCCGCTGCTCATCGAGGGCGCGGCCATCTACACCACGGGCAACAAGGCCAGCGAGGACGTTCGCAACAGCCGCGAGGACGGCAACTTCTACCAGTCGATCAACAACGACACGTCCTACTATGCCGGCTGGGCCGAGATCTTCGCCCTCGGCATCGACTACTTCAACATCCTGTACTCCGGCGTCGCCGGCCTGAACCCCGGGGTCGCGATCGGGTACGACAAATACGGCCTGATGCGGCTCGGCGCCCGGGCCTCCTATGCGATGACGCCCGCCTTCAGCGTTCGTGCCGGCGTCACCGGCAGCTGGACGGCCGAGAAGGTCGACACCGATTCAACGCTGACCGCAGCAGGTGCCCTCACGCCATCGGCGGGGGCCGGTGGCGACGAGCGGTATCTCGGCACGGAGCTGAACCTCGGCTTCACGTGGCGTTTCGCTCCGAACGTAGCCTTCGACATGGTTGGTGGCTACCTCTTCGCGGGTGACGCGCTCGGGTACGCGGCAGGGCCAACCGGCCCGTCGCGCGACCCATCGGACGTGCAGACAGCGGTCGCACGCGTTCGTTACACGTTCTAAGCAGTCGTCCCGGCAATCCCGCAGGGCCCGGGGGCGACCCCGGGCCCTGCGTTTCTCCGTGCTATAGTGGCGCCATGTTGAGACGCGGTGCTTCCGCGCTCGCGGTGGCTCTCGCCCTCATCCCCCTCGTGATCGTCAGCGCCCGGGGCCAGACGAGCGCGCCGCCTCCGGTCGCGCTGAGCGCCCTCATCGACCAGACCGTCGCTCTCTTTCCTCCCGTCGAGGGCGACGTGGTGGAGGTCCAGGGCCCCATACTGACCCTTTCGCTGGGCCGTCCGAGCGGCGTGAGGCTAGGGCTCGCGCTGGAGGTGTACCGCGAAGGCCGCGAGATCCGGCATCCAAGGACGGGGCAGATCCTGGGCCGGGCCGAGCAGCGTCTGGGTCGCGCCGTCGTCAGCCAGGTGTTCGAAGGCTACTCGCTGGCCGTGCTGGACGGCGCGGAGGCGGTGGCGGTTGGCGACCGCGTCCGGTTGACCAGCGCCAAGATCCGCCTCACGCTCATGAGCCTCACCGGTTCCGCTGTCGCCACCGGTTTGGTGGAGGCGCTCACCAACGAAGTGTACGAGGGGCTCACTCGCACCGGCCGCTTCCAGGTCGTCATGGGTGAGCAGGTGGCACTCTGGCTCGCTCAACAGAAGATCGGTGCCGAGGAGTTCGTGCAGGGCAAAGGCGTACGGGAGGCCGCCGAGCGCTTCAAGGCTGACAATCTTATGGTGATCCACCTCCAGATGGCCCAGCGCCGGCCGGTCATGGACGTTCGGGTCTTCACGGCGGGACGGGCCGAGCCGGTTCTGGCCACGGCTTCGCCGGTGCCGCCCTCGATCAAGCCCGTACAGCCCGGACGGTTCTCGGCCCGTGACGGCCGCGAGTCGCCGGCCCCCGAGCGCCGGCCACGCTCGCTCCTGGCCCGACTGCTGGGTGGAGACCTCGAGGCCGGCACGTACTCGAGCGGGAACACGGCGATCCCCCTCCGGGAGGTGGCGCGGTTCCCGTTCGCCGTCGTGTCCATGGACGTGACGGTGGCGCCGGTCGACCAGGTTCCGCGGCTCGCCGTCACCGACGGTGAGCGCGTCTACCTCTACAAAATCGTGAACCGCCAGCTGGAGCCGGAGTGGACCTTCTGGGCCCGCTCGCTGGGGCGAGTCATCTCCGTCCAGCTGGCCGACCTGGACGGCGACGGCATCGTGGAGGTCGTGGTCAACCGCTTCGATACGCGGATCGGGATGAGCTCACTCATCGTCGGTCTCCGGAACGGAAAGCCAGCTCCGCTCGTGGACCAGGTCGACGCCATCCTGTACGCGGTGGACGACACCGGCGTCGGGATCCGGCGGACCCTGTGGGCTCAGCGCTTCCGGGAAGAGTCGTTCTTCACCAAGGGGCAGGCCGACCGGATGCTGCTCCGCGACCGCGTTCTGGTGAAGGAGCGGCCGGCCGCCGTGCCCGACCAGTTCCGGGCCACCGGCGCCACCTTCACCAACGTGATGGGCCCGGACGGCCGAGCCCTGGCTTACATCGACGAGCACAACCGGCTGCGCATCGCGACGGGCACCGAGGAGATCTGGCGCTCCTCGTCTCCGGTGGGCGGCGGCGGCCCCAAGATCGAGGTCGTACGCTACGTGGAACGGGGCGGACGCAGCTACTTCTACCACATGGAACCGGTGCCGCTGGCCGTCGACCTCGACGGCGACGGCATCCAGGAGATCGTGGTTCCCCAGAACCAGGGCGAGACCGGCGTGCTCGGCGTGATCTTCCGAGGGCCGGCCGGGCTCAGGTACCAGCAGGTCAACTCCGGCTTCGAGGGCGTGATCATCGGACTCGGCGCGGTGCCCGGCGATAGCGGGGATCCTCCCACGCTGATCGCCGGCGTCATCCGCTACAAGAACATCCTCCGGACCAGCGGCGAGACCCAGATCATCATGACCGTCCACGAGTGACGGGCGAGGTCAACCCAGCGCCGCCCTCCTCGCTCTTCATCCATGATCTACCGCTATCGCGATCGGATCCCCATCGTCCATCCCACCGCCCTGGTGCATCCTTCGGCCCACCTCGTCGGCGACGTGGAGCTGGAGGAGGACGTCAGCGTGTGGTTCAACGCCGTGCTGCGGGGCGATGTGAATTCTATCCGGGTGGGCCGGGGCACCAACATCCAGGACGGCTCGGTCATTCACGTGCACCGGCGAGGCCCGCCAACCATCGTGGGGGAATTCGTCACCGTCGGCCACGCCGCGCGCTTGCACGGCTGCGCCATCGCCTCCCACTGTCTCATCGGTATCGGCTCCATCGTGCTGGACGGCGTCGAGGTGGGTGAAGAGAGCCTGGTGGCCGCGGGCTCGCTGGTGCCGCCCGGGATGAAGGTGCCGCCCCGTAGCTTCGTCGTCGGCGCGCCGGCCCGGGTACGGCGCGAGGTGAGCGCGGAAGATCTCGAGTTGATCCGGCGCTCCGCCGAGAGCTACATCACCCTCAAGAACGAGTACCGGGCGGGCGCGTGAGCCCACCGCGGAGTCGCCGCCCACGCGCCTCGGAAACCACGGGAGGGAGTCGTCCCGGTCTCGCCTCGTGAAGTAGACTAGGCGCGATGGACGAGACCGATCTGCGAGATCCGGCGGGGGCCCGGCCCGGCGCACTGACCTACGAGGACTACTGCGCCCTGCCCGCCGACGGGCTGCGCTACGAGATCATCGACGGCTTCCTCTTCAGCGAGCCCTCGCCCTGGCGCGCGCACCAGCGCGCGGCCGGCAACCTCCTCGTGATCCTCCAGGCTCACGTCCGTGAAGGAGGCCTCGGGGAAGTCTTCATCGCCCCCTTCGACGTCATCCTGGACCAGCGAACAGTCGTTGTTCCCGACCTCGTCTTCGTCGCGCGCGAGCGGGCCGGGATCGTCACCGAGCGGGCGGTGGAGGGAGCGCCCGACCTGATCATCGAGATCCTGTCGCGGGGCACGACCCGGCGCGATCGCGTCGCGAAGATAAACGCGTACGCCAGGCATGGCGTGCGGCATTACTGGCTCGTCGACCCAGCGGCGACGACGCTGGAGGCCTTCGAGCTCACCGAGGGAGCCTATCACGTTGTGGGCGCGGTCGGCGGCGATGACGACTTCCGTCCCGTCCTCTTCCCGGAGTTGATAATTTCCCTGCGCGAGCTGTGGAGCTAGACTGACGGCCATGACCGAGGGAGATCGCCGATATCTGATCGGGAGCGGGCCCGGCACGCTGACCTACGAGGACTACTGCGCGCTGCCCGACGACGGGCTGCGCTACGAGGTCATCGAGGGCTTCCTCTTCAGTGAGCCCTCCCCCCGGCGGGCCCACCAGCAGGCGGCTGCCAATCTCCACCTGATCCTCGGGCCTCACGTGCGGGAGCACGGGCTCGGCCAGGTCTTCATCGCCCCCTTCGATGTCATCCTGGACCGGCGGACCGTCGTCGTCCCCGACCTCGTCTTCGTAGCACGAGAGCGAGCCGGTATCGTTACCGAGCGGGCGGTGGAGGGGGCGCCAGACCTGATTATCGAGATCCTCTCGCCCCGAACGGCGCGCCGGGACCGCGTGGCCAAGCTCAACGCCTACGCCCGCCGGGGCGTGCGCCATTATTGGGTGGTGGACCCCGAGGCTCGGACGCTGGAGGCGTTCGAGTTGGTCCAGGGCGCCTACCGCCTCGAGGCCGCCGTCGGCGGAGACGACGCCCTTCGCCCCGGGCTCTTTCCCGGCCTCGTGATCTCCCTGCCCGAGCTGTGGCGGTGACAACCGGCCGGCCCGGCGGCGGGCGGCCGGACTCGATGCCCGGGACCGGACGGAAGGCGCCGCCGAGGCTCGGCCCCGAGCCGCCGCGCGGGATGCGGGACATCCTGCCCGACGAAGTCGAGCTTCGTGACGTCACGGCCGAGACCATTCTGGCCGTCTACCGACGGTACGGGTTCAGACGAGTCGAGACCCCGGCGCTGGAGAATATCCAGTTGCTGACCCGCGGCGAGGGGGGCGAGAACGAGAAGCTCATCTTCAAGGTCCTCAAGCGAGGGGAGAAGCTCGATCTCGGCGCGGCCACCAGCGAGGCCGACCTCGTGGATCTCGGGCTGCGATTCGACCTCACGGTCCCCCTGGCTCGGTACTACGCCAACAACCATGCGAGGCTGCCTCGGCCACTCAAGGCCGTGCAGATTGGCCCGGTGTGGCGGGCCGAGCGCCAGCAGAGGGGTCGGTACCGGCAGTTCACTCAGTGCGACATCGACATCCTGGGCATGACGTCCTATGTCGCCGAGGTCGAGCTCATCCTGGCCACGACCGAGGCGCTGACGGCGCTGGGGCTTCGGAACCTGACCGTTCGTCTCAATGACCGCCGAATCCTCGTCGGGATGGCCAGTCGGTGCGGTTTCGATCCGAGCAGGTACAACAGTGTCTTTGTTGCCCTGGACAAACTCGACCGGCACGATCAAGCCGCGGTGATCAAGGAGATGGAGGAGGCGGGTCACCCGACCGCCGCGATCTCCAAGCTGGTTGGCCTACTCTCGTCTTTCGATCCGGTAACCGCACCCCACAGGGGTCTGAACGAGATGCGACAGCAGCTGGGGGAAGATGCGAGCGTGGAGGCGTTCGATGCTCTGGCCATGATCAGTCGTATGGTGAGCGAGGAGGCGGGTGACAGCTGGCGGATCCGGTTCGATCCTACGCTGGTCAGAGGGATGTCGTACTACACCGGTCCTATCTTCGAGATTGGGTCCGCCGAGTTTCCTTCCTCTATCGCCGGTGGCGGTCGTTACGACGAATTGATCGGCAAGATCCTGGGCCAGGACGTGCCGGCTACGGGCTTCTCCATCGGGTTCGAGCGGGTCGTCTCGATCTTGACGGAGCGGGCGGGCACCCGGCGGCCCGGTGAGCGGCGCATCGCGATGATCTTCGAGGAGGGGACCGACGATCTGAAGCGGGTGCTGCAAGCGGCGCGGCAGCTGAGGGGGGAAGGGATCGCCGTATCGCTGGAGATCCGGGGTAAGCGGCTCAGTGCCCAGCTGGCGATGCTGGAGAGCCACGGGTTCGACGGCGTCGTCGTCTTCGACGGGGCCGATCGGCCTGCGGTCCGCTGGTTCGAGGACCAGCCACGTCGGGCCGACCGGGAGGCGCGGTCGTGACCGAGGCTCGGGACGACCGGCCGGTCGGCGGCCCGCTGCACCGCTACCGCACGCACAGCTGCGGGGAGCTGCGGCTGGCTCACGCCGGAACGGTGGCCCGGCTGTCGGGCTGGGTCCATCGCAAGCGCGACCACGGCAACCTCTTGTTCATCGACCTCCGCGACCACTACGGCATCACCCAGTGCGTCCTCGACGGCGGCAGCCCGCACTTCAAGGCGGCGGAGGCGCTCCGGCTGGAGTCAGTGGTGACCGTGACCGGCCGGGTGGTGGCTCGCGCCCCCACCGCCGTCAACCCCCGGCTGCCGACCGGAGAGGTGGAGCTGATGGTCGAGGATCTGGCGGTGCTGTCCCCGGCGGACCCGCTCCCCATTCAGGTCAGCGGCGAGACCGAGTCCCCCGAGGACACCCGGCTGCGGTACCGCTTCCTCGACCTCCGGCGCGAGCGCGTCCACCGCAACGTCACGTTGCGGAGCCAGGTAATCGCCAGCATTCGCCGGCGCATGATCGCCGCCGGGTTCACCGAGTTCCAGACCCCCATCCTCACGTCCAGCTCGCCGGAGGGCGCCCGCGACTACCTCGTCCCCAGCCGTCTCCACCCCGGGAAGTTCTATGCGCTGCCCCAGGCGCCCCAGCAGTTCAAGCAGCTCCTGATGGTGGCCGGCTTCGATCGCTACTTTCAGATCGCGCCGTGTTTCCGGGACGAGGACAGCCGGGCCGACCGCTCGCCCGGCGAGTTCTACCAGCTCGACTTCGAGATGTCCTTCGTCACCCAGGAGGACGTCTTCGCGGCCATCGAGCCCGTGCTCTACGGGATCTTCGAGGAGTTCCGGCCGGAGTGCGCGGTGACGCCGCCGCCCTTTCCCCGCATCCCCTACGGCGAGGCGATGCTGAGGTACGGCACCGACAAGCCGGACTTGCGCAATCCGCTGGCCATCACCGATGTCACCGACGTGTTCCGGGGCTCCGACTTCCAGGTCTTCGCCGCGCTGGTGGCCCAGGGCGGCGTGGTCCGCGGCCTGCGGGCGCCTCAGGCGGGCAGCCAGCCGCGCAGTTTCTTCGACCGGCTCCAACAGTGGGCTCGCGAGCAGGGGGCGCCGGGGCTCGGCTGGATCGTCCTCGGCGAGGGCGAGGCCCGGGGGCCAATCGCCCGTTTCCTGGACGCCGATCGGCTGGCCGCCCTTCGCGCGCGTACCGGGGCCAATGCCGGGGACGCCGTGTTCTTGGTGGGCGACCGGGATCGGGCCGCCGACCGGCTGGCCGGCGCGGCCCGCGGCAAAGTGGGCGAGGAGTTGGGCCTGGTCGAGAAGAACGCTTTTCGCTTCTGCTGGGTGACCGACTTCCCGATGTACGAGCGCGACGAGCAGACGGGCCGCATCGAGTTCAGCCACAACCCGTTCTCGATGCCGCAGGGGGGGTTGGAAGCGCTGGCCAGCCAGGACCCGCTCACCATCAAGGCGTACCAGTACGACATCGTGTGCAACGGCGTGGAGCTCTCGAGCGGCGCCATCCGCAATCACCGTCCCGACATCATGTACAAGGCGTTCGCCATCGCCGGCTACAGCCGGGAGCAGGTGGAGGCCCGCTTCGGGGGCATGCTGAACGCCTTTCGGTTCGGCGCGCCGCCCCACGGAGGCTCGGCGCCGGGGATCGATCGCATCGTCATGCTGCTGGCCGGCGAGAGCAACCTGCGCGAGGTGATCGCGTTTCCCATGAACCAGCAGGCCCAGGACCTCATGATGCAGGCCCCGGCTTCCGTGCCGCCCGAGCGGCTCAAGGAGCTGCACATCAGGCTGGAGCTGCCGCCGGACGAGCCAGAGCGAGGCGCGGGGCGGTGACCGTCCGAATCGCCATGGTAGACTGGACGCGAGAACACACGGGAAGTTGAGCGAAGCCACCACCATCACCCGACGCATCTCCTTGGCCCCGGACGTCGAGTTGCTGTCGCTCCTGGGGCGCAACGACGACCATCTGCGCACGCTGGAAGACGCGCTGGACGTTCGCATCGTGGCCCGGGGGCACGACATCATGCTCAAAGGCGACGAGCGGCAGGTCCGCCGGGCCGAGCGGGCGCTGACCCAGCTGGCCGAGCTGGTGCGGGCCGGCACGCCGGTGCGCACGGTGGAGGTGCAGGCGGCCATCCGCATGCTCGCCGAGGACGAGGACGCCGACCTCAAGTCGGTGTTCGCGGATGCCATCCCGGTGCCTTCGCGCAAAAAGTGGGTCGCCCCCAAGACGCTCGGGCAGAAGCGCTACGTCGACGCTATCCGCGAAAGCGACATGGTCTTCGCCATCGGCCCCGCCGGGACCGGGAAGTCGTTCCTGGCCGTGGCCATGGCGGTGTCGGCGCTCATGAAGCGCGAAGTGGCCCGCATCGTGCTTACCCGGCCGGCGGTGGAGGCCGGCGAGCGCCTGGGCTTCCTGCCCGGCGACCTCTACGAGAAGGTCCACCCGTATCTGCGTCCGCTGTACGACGCCCTCTACGACATGCTGGAAGCCGAGAAGGTGGCCAGCCTGATGGAAAAGGGCGCCATCGAGATCGCGCCGCTGGCGTACATGCGTGGGCGGACCCTCAACGACGCGTTCATCATCCTCGACGAAGCTCAGAACAGCACCGCCGAGCAGATGAAGATGTTCCTCACCCGCCTGGGCTTCAACTCCAAAATGGTGATCACTGGCGACATCACGCAGGTGGACCTGCCGCCTTCCCGGGGCTCGGGCCTCATCGAGGTGCGCTCCATCCTCAAGGACGTCCCGGGCATCCGCTTCGTCTACTTCGACGATCGGGACGTCGTGCGGCATCACTTGGTATCCGCCATCATCCGCGCGTACGACGCCCGCACCGCGGCCCCGGCGCCGAGCGGCGCGACCGGGTTTCGAGCGCCGGCTTTGCCGGCGCAATCCCTCCTGGGGGAGGCCTCGGAGGGGGCCGTCGAGGCCCCCTCCGAAGGTCGCAAGGGGGCGAAGCCCCCCTCCGAGGAGGTCCGGGGGGAGGCCGCAGAGGGGGCCGCCGAGTAAGTGGCCTGCGCGGTCGACGATCGCCAGCATCATGTGCCGGTGACCCCCGCCCGCCTGGGCCGCACCGCCCAGCGCGCCCTGTCGGCGTTGGGGCGAGCCGGAGCGGACGCCGAGGTCCTGGTGGTCGACGACGCGGCCATCCGGCGGCTCAACGGACGGTGGCGCGGCGTGCCACGCCGCACCGACGTCCTGGCCTTTCCGCTGGAGACGCCTGAAATCGGCGGACGCCTGGTTGGGCAGATCGTGATCTCCGCGCAAACGGCGGCTCGGCAGGCCCGGGCCCTCGGCGTGAGCCTGTCCGCCGAGCTGGATCTGCTCGTGACCCATGGCGTGCTGCACCTGGTGGGGTACGACGACCGCGATCCTGTCGAAGCCCGCTTGATGCACGAGCGCGAGCGCCAAATCCTGACCGCCGGCCGCCGCCGCGTCCCCGCCCGCCTCTGGAAGGGCCTGCTGGAACCATGAAACCGCCGTTCCGAGCGCCGGCTTCGCCGGCGCAATCGATCCCGGGGGGAGGCATCGGAAGGGGGGCGGAGCCCCCCTCCGAGCGATTCCGCGCCGGCCTGGTGGCGCTCGTCGGCCGACCCAACGCCGGGAAATCCACCCTCCTGAACCGGCTGGTGGGCGAAAAGCTGGCGATCGTCTCGCCCCGACCGCAGACGACCCGAAACCGAATCACCGGGATCCGGAACCTGCCGGGGGCGCAAATCCTGTTCATCGACACCCCGGGCGTGCACCCGCCCGCTGGCAAGCTGGGCGCCTTCATGCGAACGACGGTCGAGCGAGTGCTGGAGGACGTCGATCTCGTCTGCGCGGTGATCGACACGACCGCCCGCGATCATCCCGACGAGCGGATCCTCGGTGCCCTGCGACGCCGCGCGACCCCAGCCTTCTGCCTGCTCAACAAGGCTGACGCCGTCGCGCCCAAGAGTCGGATGCTGCCGCTGATCGACGCCTGGCGGACCGCGTACCCCTTCCGGGAGATCCTGCCGGTGTCCGCGCTAGACGGGAACAACTGCGACCGCCTGCTGGGCTTGATCGTGGCGGCCATGCCGGAGCACCCGCCGTTCTTCCCGACCGATGCGACCACCGACCAGCCGGAGACCTTCTACGTCGCCGAGGCCATCCGCGAGAAGGTCTTCCTGCTGACCCGGGAGGAGGTGCCGTACGCCGTCGCCGTCCGCGTGGACGAGCTGGTGGAGCAGCGGCAGCCGGCGCGGCTGGACATCCGGGCCACCATTTTCGTGGAGCGCGTCTCCCAGAAGGGCATCGTGATCGGCAAGGGTGGCGGGATGCTCAAGCGCATCGGGACCGCGGCCCGCCAGGAGCTGGAGCGGTTCTTCGGGGTCCAGGTGTTTCTCGGTCTCACGGTGCAGGTGCGGCCCGGCTGGCGCAAGGACGATCGGGCTCTGCGCGAGTTCGGATTCCGGCTCACGTCCTAGTATGGCGCTGGGCAAGGCGTCGGCGGTGGTGATCGGCAGCTTTCCCCTGGGCGAGAGCGACCGCATCGTGACGTTCTTCTCCCGGGAGTACGGAAAACTCCGGGGGGTGGCCAAGGCGGCGCGCCGGCTCACCTCCCGCTTCGGCGGCGCGCTCGAGCTGCTCACCCTCGGCCAGCTCGTGTTCTTCGACAGCGGACGGAGCGAGCTCGTGCGCATCGACCACTTCGACGTGGTGCGGCCGTTCGCCCGCGTCCGCGAGCAGCTGACGTCGCTCGGTCAGGCGGCCTGGATGGTCGAGTGCGTGGGCCGGCTCACCGCCGAGCGCGACCCCAACCCGGCCGTCTACGGGCTGCTGGTGCGGGCGCTCCGCAGCGTGGAAGCGGGCGCGCCGCCGCACCGAGTGGCCGTCGTCTTCGGCGTCCGCTGCATCGACGCCCTCGGCCATCGCCTGCGCACCGACGCCTGCGTGGTGTGCGGGCGCCGCCGGCCGCCGGAGCACGGTTCCGTCGCCGTGGACATCGACGCCGGTGGCGTTCTCTGCGCCGCGTGCGCGGCCACCGGCGGCGAGTGCCTGCGGCTGGACCCGGCCAGTGTGGCCGCGCTCCGGCGGCTGCGGACCGCGGCCTGGGCGGAGGCCACCGCGACCAGCCTCGGCCACGCCGGGCGGCAGCTGCGCGAGCTCCTCGACCACCAGGTGACCCTGATCATCGGCCAGCCGCCCCGGACTTCGCGCTTCGTCCGCGAGATCGAGCGATTCTCGCCCAGCCCCCGGACGTAGTAACCCTGTGAACATGGACGTCCTCGTATCGCTGGCCAAGCGCCGGGGCTTCATCTTCCAGTCGAGCGAGATCTACGGCGGTACCGGGTCGTGCTGGGACTACGGGCCGCTGGGTGTCGAGCTGAAGAGCAACATCAAGCGGGTCTGGTGGCGCGACAACGTCCAGCTCCGGCCGGACATGGTGGGGTTGGACGCCTCCATCCTCATGCACCACCTCGTCTGGAAGGCCAGCGGCCATCTCGACCATTTCAGCGACCCCATGGTGGACTGCAAGGCCTGTCAGCACCGCTTCCGCGCCGATACGCTCGACGAGCGCCCCTGGGTGCATTACTGCCCGGCCACCAAGGGCAACAGGTTCGAGGTGCCGGCCGGCGAGCCGTGCAAGCATTGCGGCGTCCGCCGCACGCTGTGCCCCGACTGCGGCAAGGGTGAGCTGACGGCGCCGCGGCAGTTCAATCTCATGTTCAAGACCTTCATGGGGCCGGTGGAGGAGGAGGCCGCCGTCACCTACCTCCGGCCGGAGACGGCCCAGGGGATCTTCGTCAACTTCGACAACGTGCTCCAGGCCATGCGGCTCAAGCTGCCCTTCGGGATCGCCCAGATCGGCAAGGCGTTCCGGAACGAGATCACGCCGGGCAACTTCATCTTCCGCTCCCGCGAGTTCGAGCAGATGGAGATCGAGTTCTTCGTGAACCCCCACGACCAGGTCGAGGGCCGGCCAGCCGACGAGTACTGGCACGACCGTTGGATCGAGGCCTGCCGGGCGTGGTTCATCCGCTACGGACTGTCACCCGAGAACCTGACCCTCCACGAGCATGGCGCCGACGAGCTCGCCCACTACGCCAAGCGCACGGTGGACATCATGTACCGGTTCCCCATGGGCTGGAGCGAGCTGATGGGAATCGCGAACCGGACCGACTTCGACCTCAAGCAGCACGCGCAGTTCAGCGGCAAGTCGCTGACGTACTACGATGACGAGCGGAAGACCCACGTCGTGCCTTACGTCATCGAGCCCTCGGCCGGGGTCGACCGAGCCCTGCTGGCCTTCTTGCTGGACGCCTACCGTGAGGAGGAGGTGCGGGGCGACAAGCGCGTGCTGCTGCGGCTTCATCGGGAGCTGGCGCCGGTCAAGATCGCGGTGCTGCCCCTGCTGAAGAAGCGCGAGGACATCGTGACCACGGCCCGGGCGCTGCGCGATCGACTGGCCCGGCGCTGGATGGTCGTCTACGACGACACCGCGGCAATCGGCCGACTCTATCGTCGCCAGGACGAGATCGGCACGCCGTTCTGTGTGACGGTGGACGTGCAGACAGTGGGCGATCCCCCAGCCGGCGAGGCTGGCGACGGCGCCGTCACCATCCGCGAGCGAGACTCGATGGAGCAGATCCGCGTCCCGGCGGCGGTGCTGCCGGAGGTGTTCGACCGCTTGCTCGGCGAGACGACGTGGGCGGAGGTGGCCAGCAGCTACCCGCGAGCCAAGAGCTGAGCCCGGCTAGGGCTAGCTAGCCCAACCTCCGCAGTTCGGCCAGGCCGCCGGCGAGATTTCGGGGCGGACTGACGCGTAACCCTGCGTGGGGTCGTGGGGCGATCGGCAAACTGCGCATGTAGTGCCGACCAAGTTCAT